>ERZ1643247.247-NODE-247-length-70006-cov-22.997184_pt1 | contig 70006 bp, 62 predicted proteins | sample MGYA00579264_ERZ1643247 | MGnify/ENA primary metagenome ERZ1643247 (study PRJEB29033, sample SAMEA4952262) | chicken gut metagenome | biome: Broiler Chicken; feature: Gastrointestinal Tract; material: Caecum | place: Ireland | collected 2018 | study: Broiler... | reverse complement strand
GGATCTTTTGCCATCAGAAAACCAACCCCCAAAGCGCCGTGATCGGCCACTGAAAAGCCCAAACCACATAGCGCATGATATAGCCGAGAATATCGACGTAAGAAAAAATCCTTCCCGCAAGCGCCAGCATTTCATAATTAGACATAAAATTTGCGAGAAAGTGAATGCCGATCAGCACGATCAGAATGATCGATCCGTATCTTTCCAAAAAACGATATACGCGGCCGCGCTTTCTATTGACGGCCTGCACGACGCGCCAGCCGTCGAGCGGCGGCAGCGGAATAAGGTTGAACACGCAAAATGAAACCGAATATAAAAACAGATACAGCGTAAACAGTTCAAGAAGCGATTGCAGCGCCGCGATCGGAATATTCACATAATATGTTACAAGATAAAACAGCGGACAAAACAGGAAAGCGGTGATATAGTTCATCGCAACGCCTGCGAGAGCCGTTAACGTAAGCCCTTTCTTATAATGATTGAAATTATACGGGTTGATGGGTACGGGTTTCGCCCAGCCGAATCCGGCAAAAGCAAACAAAACCAAGCCCAAAATGTCGAAATGCGCGAGCGGATTCAAGGTCAATCTTTTATTGAATTTCGGCGTAGGGTCACCGCACTTATAGGCGACGTATGCGTGCGAAAATTCATGCAGGGTCAGCACAACCGTGACCGCGAGAAAACTCGCCAATAATTCGATCAGATAATACATGAAAAAATTATATCCTATTTCAAAAAAAAAAGCAAGGTTTTCGCGCATATACGCAGCGCATAAAATGAAAACGCCGCCGATGCACGGAGGCGTTTTTGATCATTTATTTCAAATAATCGGGAAGCACGTCGTTGCGTACGACGTCATCATAAGTCTGCGGCTTTACAATGTATTCCGCCCTTCCGTCTTTGACCAAAACGACGGGCGGTATCAAATTCCTGTTGTAATTGCTCGCCATGGAATAATTATACGCGCCAGTGGAAAGCACAGCCAAAATATCGCCCGTATTCGCCTTGGGAAGGCGCACATCGGCGCAGACGATGTCTCCGCTTTCACAGCATTTTCCCGCAACGGAAACGGTCTCGCAGGCGGCGTCTTCCATGCGGTTGGCAAGCACCGCGGTATATTTTGCCTGATAGAGCGCATAGCGGGGATTATCGAACATACCCCCGTCTACCGCGACATATTTTTTTACCCCGGGTATCTCTTTGATCGCCCCGACCGTATACAGCGTAACGCCTGCCTCGCCCACGACGGAACGCCCCGGCTCTATCAGCAGAAACGGCTCTTCCAGCCCGTATTCCTTTGCTTTAGCCTTGATCTCTTCGATAACCGCTTCTAAATAGCGCGCATATTCGGCAGCGGAGATCTTTGCGTCATCATCGGTATACCAGATTCCATACCCTCCGCCGAGGTTGAGTTTATCGGCCGCAAAGCCGTAACGCTCCTTCATCTGCGCCATAAAAGCCATCATCTTGTCCACTGCAAGGCGGAAAGATTCTTTTTCAAAGATCTGTGAACCGATATGGCAGTGATAGCCGCGCAATTTCAGATTCTTTTTCTGCAAGGCAGCCTTCGTGATCTTCTCCGCCGTTCCGTCCGCGATCGCAAAGCCGAACTTGCTGTCCGTTTTTGCCGTCTGTATGAAGTGATGGGTATGCGCTTCCACACCGGGATTGATTCGCAGCAAAATGTCCTGCGTGATGCCCTTTTCGGCAGCCATCAGATCGAGCATGTCCAGTTCGGAATATGCGTCCACCACGATCGTACCGACCCCGCAGCCGAGCGCATATTCAAGCTCCGAGCGCAACTTGTTGTTGCCGTGCATATAAATTTTATCGGCGGGGAATCCCGCTTTGACCGCCGTGTAAAGCTCTCCGCCGGAAACGACGTCTACCCCGATATTTTCCTGCTCCGCGATTTTATATACCGCCATGCAGGAAAATGCCTTTGACGCGTACAGCACCAGACCGTTCCCTCCGTACGATTTTTCGATCGCCGTGCGGTATACGCGGCACATATCGCGTATGTACTGCTCGTCCATCACATAGAGCGGCGTTCCGAATTTTTCCACAAGTTCCACGGCGTCGCAGCCGCCGATCTCCAAATGTCCTTTCTCATTTGTTTTAAGTGTTTCTCTGTTGTTCATAGCAAAAATACCTCTTGTATCCAATATTTTAACAGAACGCCGAAAAAATTGCAACGATTTGAAAAAATATATTTTTTATAGCAGAAATAATTTGTCGTTATGCCACGCACAATACATAACAAAGGGCATTCCTTATCAAAAAAGAATGCCCGTTTCTGATTTTTCGCCGATTTATTTCCCTGCGTTTTTTAGGAAATATGCCTGCGCGTCCAACATTTCGCCCAAGGTTTCGACCTTGCGGTACTTGCCGTCTGAACAAAGTTTTCTTGCCTTCACGTTGTCGGCCAGCATGATCTGCAAAATATTTACGATCTTGTCTGCAATTTTCTCGTCTAAAACGGGAGCCGCGATCTCCACCCGCTTATCGGTGTTGCGGGTCATCAGATCTGCGCTCGAAATATAAGTCACGCGGTCTTTCCCCTTTCCGAAGGAATAAACGCGCGAATGTTCGAGGAATCTGCCCACGATGCTGATCACGCGGATATTCTCCGTTTTTCCGGGAATCCCAGGCAAAAGGCAACAAATGCCGCGTATCACGAGCTCGATTTTAACGCCCGCCTTACTTGCTTCTTCAAGCTTGTCGATGATCGCCTTATCCGTCAGGCTGTTCATCTTGGCGAGGATATAGCCATCTTTTCCGTCCTTTGCCTTTTCGATCTCACGGTCTATGTAAGCGACCAAGCCGGATTTGAGCGTTTCGGGCGCCACAAGCAACCTGTTATACGTAAAATCCGTGTTGCAGATCGCGATATTGCGGAAAAACGCCACGGCGTCTTCGCCGATTTTCTGATCCGCGGTGATGATGTTCAGGTCAGTATATTGTTTGCTCGTCGACTCGTTATAATTGCCCGTACCGAGGTGGGTAATGTAGCGGATCTCTTCGCCTTCTTTCAGCACGATGGAAATGATCTTGGAATGTACCTTGTAATTCTCCATTCCGTAGATGATCGTGCATCCCGCCTCCTGTAATTTTCCGGCAAAGTACATATTGTTTTCTTCATCGAAGCGTGCACAGAGCTCGATAACGACCGTAACCTGCTTGCCGTTCTCGCTCGCCTTACACAAAAGCTCCGCTATGCGCGAATGGCTCGCAAGCCTGTATATCGTAATTTTGATGGAGCGGACGCGTTCGTCGCGCGCGCACTCTTCGAGCAGGTCTACTACGGGAGACATGCTGTCGTAAGGATAAGACAAAAACAGATCCTTTTTTGAAACGAGCTCGATGAGAGAAGGCGCCGAAGCGATCTCATCGGACACCGCGCCTTTAAAGGGCGGATATTTGAGGGGCGCGCTCGTTTCCGCCGGCAGATATTTGCCGAGCGAATACATAAATTTATAATCAAAAAATCTTTCGTCTTTAAAGCAAAACTTCGGATTGATCTTCAACAGCTTCAAAACAAAATCTTTGAGTTTCGACTGATCGCTGTCAACTTCCAACCGTACAATGTTCAGCCTTGCGCGAGACTCCACCTTCTTTTTCATGATCTCGGAAAAATCATGCTCCATATCCGTGTCGTCGATATGGGTATCGAAATCCGCGTTCCTCGTCACGCGCATCATCATTTTGTCCTTTACGGTATACCCGATAAAGGCGAGATGCCCGAACGCGCGCACGATCTCTTCCAGCGGCATCAGCCGTACTTTGTTGCCCGTTCCTATTTTATACATGCGATCCAACGCGGAATTGAACGTCATTACACCGATCATGCGCCGCCCGTCCTTTTCCAGATCATACAGCATATAATTTTTCATGTTTTCAAACTGCATGAGCGGGTGTTTCGCGTCAAGCACCATCAGGGAAAGCAGAGGCATGATGTGCGAAGTGAAGATCTCCTTGCAAGTTTCGCTCTGGTGCGGCGTCAGCTCGCTCGCACGCATGATGCGGATACCGCATTTGTTGACGTCTTTGCGCAGAGAGTTATAACACGCCGCCCTGTCATCGTAAAAACCCTTTACGACGGAGCAGACGCCGTCTAACTGCTTCGCAGCAGTCAGCTGCGTTTTATTATCGGTCGCCTGCGGGTTAGAAATGTTTTCGTTATACAAACTCCCCACGCGCACCATGAAAAATTCATCTAAATTGGATTGGAATATAGCCAAAAATTTGCAGCGTTCCAACACAGGATTCGTGAGATCCCTCGCCTGATCCAGAACGCGCTTGTTGAATAACAGCCAACTGTATTCACGGTTGACGTAAATATCTCGGATAAATTTCTTTTTCACCTTGTCCGACAAAGCAGCTGCGTTTTTCACCTTAAATGCTCCTTTTCCCTTTAATAACCGCCGAATTACTGTTCGCCAACCTCATTCTCCGGCGCCGGCTCATCGTTCTTCGGTTCAGCTTCCGCTTGTATCGGAACAGCCCCCTGTTTCCTGGGCCTGCCGCGCTTTTTGGCAGGCGCCGCGGGCTGCGCCGTTTCAGTTTTGGCTTGTTTTTTCCCTTCTTCGGATACGCCTCCTTTTTCTTCGGGGCGCACCTTCTTCACCGCTTTCCGCGTCTGTTTCGACTTCGGCGCGGCCGCGCTCGTTTCCCGTACGGCGCCGCCCGACGTTTTTGTTTCAAAATCATAATACATGCCGGACTCTTTGCCTTCGAGCACCAGCTGCAAATACCCCTCTTTGACGCCCCGGTCGCTCACGAGAATGTGCTTTACACCGAATCTCTTAAAGAGCGTTTTCAGAACGATGGTCGCCGGGCCTATCAGATACAGTTTTTCAGGCGCATTGTTTAATATGAGCGTGGAACGCTCCGCATCGCCGAGAAGGTGCGCCACGAGTTTTTTGAATTTTTTATATTCGATGCTCTTGACGCCGTCTTCACTCTTAACATCGGCATAGTCGGCATAAATGTCGTAAACGGCATGATTCGTCGCCCCGACCATGACAGCCGTAGCAAAAACTTCCTTTTTCGGGATATCCGCGTCGTCGAATTTGTCGCTGACAAACTTTTTGATGTCTTTTGCCTCTTTTTCATTGGGCTGGATCTTTTTTATAAATTTGCGGTGCACGTCTAACAGACCGAAGTCGAGGCAGACCATATCCTCCTTGCTCCCTTTGGTCAGGTCGCAAATTTCAAGACTCTTGCCGCCGAGGTCGATCAGAACCGCGTTTTCATACGAGGCATAATAAAGATTTGCAATATAATCGCAGTACGCCTCTGTTTTTCCGTCCATAAAGTTGACGGGAAGCCCCGTTTTTTCCTCAACGATCTTGCTGACTTCATCGCAGTTTTCGATAACGCGGAGCGCCGCGGTTGATATGAGATAGCAGTGCCGAACGCCGAACTTTTCGCATTCGTCGCGCATGACCTTCAATGCTTCAACGAGCTTTTCCGTGCCCCGCTCGGTAAGTTTTTTCCCGTCGAGATAGTGCAGAAGGCTGATGCTCGCGCGGTCTTTGAAAATGATCTCCGCCTTTCGTTCGTCCGCTTCCGCTATGATAAGAGAAATACTGCTGGAACTGATGTCTATAACAGAATACTTCATACTTTGCTCCTATAAAATTTAATAATACGATTGTACGGGATCATATCCCGAAGCCGATCCCGATACTCTTTGCAAAATTTACGATCGCCCCTTTCGGATCGACGAGCTTATATTTGCCGGCAATCTCAGTGAGCGCATTAAAAGTGATCCTGTTCCCGGATACAGCCGCCGTCACGCCGAACCTCCCTTCACAGGCAAGCTTTGCCGCAAAACCGCCCAACCGCGAAGAAAGGAGCCTGTCGTACGCACACGGTGTTCCGCCGCGCTGCAAATATCCCAGCACGGAGGCGCGCGTTTCAAATCCGGTGCTCTGCTGCAAAAACTCAGCCAGATGCGGCGTTACGGTAGTTTCTCCGCGCTCCGTTCTTATAAACGTGCGCTCGGATTTTTTGAATTTTACCTCGGAAGCGAGCACCGCACCTTCTGCAACGGCAATGATCGTATGCGTTTTCCCGCTCTGCCTCTGTTTTACGATAAAATCGGCGACCGCTTCGGGCGAAAACGGGATCTCGGGGATCAGTATCATATCCGCGCCCGCCGCGATGCCCGTATGCAGCGTCAGCCAGCCCGCTTTATTCCCCATGATCTCGACCAGCATCGTACGGCTGTGGCTCGCGGCCGTCGTCCGTATCCTGTCTATCGCCTCCGTCGCAACTTCAACGGCGGTCTGAAACCCGAAGGTAACGTCCGTGCCGTAAATATCGTTGTCTATCGTCTTGGGAAGCCCGATCACGTTGCACCCCTCCATGCAAAGAAGAGCAGCCGTCTTGTGCGTGCCCGCGCCGCCCAGCGTAAACAGGCAGTCGAGCCCCATTTTTCTATAATTCTCGCACATTTTTTGCAGTCGCGTCGTGCCGTTGTCGGAAACGGTCATGAGTTTGAACGGCTGGCGGGACGTCCGCAAAACCGTTCCGCCCAAATCGAGAATATCCTCATAATCTTCCCGCTTTAACGGAAAGCACTCTCCGCGTATCAATCCGCCGTACCCGTCGGGAATACCTACGATCTCCGCATTCTTCACATTCTGAGAAATGCAAAGGCAGATCGCACGGATCACCGCATTGAGCCCGGAGCAATCTCCGCCGCTTGTCAAAATACCGAATTTCATACCTTTATCCTCTTAATATTGTAATATCATGCAAAAAAATTGTCAAATTCCGAGCGCAGACAGTCCGTAAAAGTTACAAAAATATTACATAACACTCACCCTGCGTACAAAAAACGCTCATTGCAACCCCTTTGTATATATTTTACTATAAATGCGGCGCCTTGTCAACGTCAATTTTAATTATTATCGTCAAAAAAGGGCGGCAATATTCTGCCGCCCTTCGGTCAAAGATTTTTCAGATAAAATATCTCCTCGGCGCTCAGAGAACGCACCTTTCCCCTTTCCAGAGAACCGAGCCCCATCTCTCCGATCCTGATCCGTTTCAGAAAAACGACCTCCTTGCCGATACTTTCAAACATGCGGCGCACCTGCCTGTTGCGCCCCTCGCCGATCGTTACGTGAAGCTTCGTATATTTCTTATCCGTCTCCACGATTTTGATTTTGCTTTTGCCCGTACGTTTGCCGTCAAGTTCCACGCCCGCCCGCAGCTTATTCAAAAGCTGTTCCGAAACCTCGCCCTCTATCCGGACGAGGTATGTTTTCTGGATTTCGTTTTTGGGGTGCGTCAGGCGAAACGCGAGCTCTCCGTCGTCCGTGAAAAGGAGCATGCCTTCGCTGTCGTAATCGAGGCGCCCCACCGGATACACTCTCCCCGCGTTTGCAGGAAGCAGATCCATGACCGTCTTTCTGCCTTTATCGTCCTTTACGGTGCAAACATAGCCCTTGGGCTTGTTCATCAAATAATATTTATGCACCGCGGCAGGCGAAACTTTCTGCCCCTCCACCGTAACGACGTCATTTTTTTCGTCTACGTCATAGCCGAGCTTACAGGGCTTACCGTTGACCTCCACCTTTCCGTCTTCGATCAGTTTGTCGCAGGCGCGCCTGCTTGCAACGCCGCACTCGGCGAGATATTTGTTGATGCGCATAGACCCTCATTTTGGCTGTAATTTTCCGCGATCTCGCGAATAATATCAGCCAGACTCTTTTTTACGCACTCTATACTATATATTTTTTGCGAAAAAATCAACTGATTTTCGAGGTAAATGCTTAAAATCCCCAATTCATCGCCTTCATACACAGGCAAACGGCACGGTTCGGCAATTTCTGCACGGATCACTATCCTCTCCGCTTCTGTCTCCGAAACGGGGTAATAAAAGTCGTCTCGGCACATTCCCGTGCATTGTTTATTCTTAACTTGGGTCGCCGCCGTATAACGCTTTCCCTCTGCCGCATAAATTTTTACATATTTATAGGAAGCGAAGGCCTCGTCGAGCAGTTCTGCGCTGCGTTCGTACATGTCAGGGCAATTCAAAACGACGGATATAAGCTGCATGCCGTTTCGCTCCGCCCCCGAAACGAGGCATTTGCCCGCAGCCCTCGTATATCCTGTCTTTATGCCGTTTGCCCCGTCATAACGATAAAGCATTTTATTTTTATTTGTGAGCATTCGTTCATAGCCCGCACCGCCGTCCGGAACGGTTACGGATTTTGCGGAAACGATCTCCCTGAAAACAGGATTCCGCATCGCATGGCAGGCGATTCTCCCGAGATCTCGCGCCGTCGTGCAATGTTCCGGATCGGGAAGCCCGTGCGGATTTTTGAACGTACTGTTTTCCGCCCCCATTTTCTTTGCCCGTTCGTTCATGCACCGCGCAAAATTTTCGATGCCGCCGCTATGGTAAAAAGCGAGCGTTTCCGCGCAGTCGTTTCCCGAACGAAGCATTAAGCCGTAAAGAAGATCCTTTACCGAAATTTTCTCACCCGCCGTAAGATAAACGCTCGAACCTTCCACCCCCACGCATTCCTTCGGCACCGTAACTATGTCTTTCAGGTCGCAGTCTTCGATAATAATGATCGCCGTCAGGATTTTTGTTGTGCTCGCCATGGGCATGACGCCGTCCGCATTTTCCTCAAAAAGCACCCTTTCCGAATACGCTTCCATAACGATTTGTCCGCTTTTTTCTGTTTGGGCGCTCGCGGTACAATTTCCCGACGCCATGCACAGCGGCAAAGCGATCGCGGCGGCGGAAAACAACGCCAGCAGTAACCGCTTAAACATTCTGCCCCGTGAATTTTCCGAAAAATTCCGACGCTTTATCGATCAAATTATCCAACGGCGCGTCGCTTGCATGGATATAGGTACAGCTTTTTCCGTCGTCGAGAATAAACCCCGCGGGCTTTACCGAAACGACGGCGCCGTTGCCTCCCGCAAAGGGGGCGCTTTCGTTGTCCTTAATGACTTTCGTTTCCCCGAAATCACCTCCGCCCGTCAGATAGCCGACGGTCACTTTCGAAATCGGGATCAGCTGAAAACCGGTGGCAGTCACGATTGGCCTGCCGACCACCGTATCCGCATCGACAAATTTTGCAAGATCTTCCACCGAACGGCTGACCAGTTCATTGACTCTTTTGTCTTTTTCGTTTATGCTCATTCTCCAATATTTTCTCCAAAATAATTTTTATGCCGGCAAACGCAACGATCATCAGATTAAACACAACCGCTGCCGACGTCGCAAACCGAAAGCCTCCGCGCGTAAAATCGATCAAAACGTCTCCCTCCGGGCGTAACCCCCTTTTTCTGTATATAACGCCAAAAATGATATCCGTCAATTTGCGCAATGCCATGCCGCACCCCAGCGCAGCCGCTGCGTTTTCATTGCCTCCGATTTCTATCACATGCCTGTATCTGCAAATGGAAAACCCTGCGGTGATCTCGAATTTTTTGCGCGCGTTGAGTATCTCTCCGTATGGAACCAAAAAAGCTGTTTTCCGCGTAACATGAAAAGCTACGCCGCCCTTATATGGGGCGGCGTACCCACTCAGAATTTTGATCGCTCCGTAAAGGTAAATCGCAAAACCGATTTTGCCTTCCCCCCAATCCATATAAGCATATACATTCATAAAGATCGGAAACAGAAATGCAGCGATAACGATCATCAATACAATAAAAGCATTCATTTGTTTTAAATTATGTCATACATAATACTATACTTATATATCAAACTACCCATTTATCCGCAATTTGCCGCAGTGAATCAAGATAAGATAGCCTGTTGACAGATTCATTCGCCAAAAGCCGTAAACGATCCGCCTCCACATTGTTCTTATAAACCGTGATATACCCCACCGCATCATTTTCTGAGACGGGCGCCTTTATCTTTTCAAACTCGATCTCATAAAATATCTCGTCTTTGTCGCTCTTTGAGCAGAATATATAGCACGATCTTTCGGGCTTCGCACTCATCTCTGTCTTTTTACCCCCTGAAACAGGGCACTTCTCATCGAGCGGCGTATTTGCGTCTAAAACTGCCTTATTCGTGTAATTTGCAAACGCATAATCAAACACCTCCTTAGTCTTTTCAAATCGCGCCTTACTGCTCTCAGCCCCGATCACGACCGATACAACGCGCATTGTTCCCCGCTGTGCGGAAGCGGCGAGGCAGAACCCCGCCTCGTTGGTAAAGCCCGTTTTACCGGCATCGCAGCCGCTGTAAGAGCGGATCATTTTGTTTGTGTTCGCCATTTCCGTAACGCGCCCTTCGGGGTGCTGCATATTATCCAACCATATTTTGCTGAACTCAAAATACTTTTTATGGCGCATAAGGGCGCATAACATGGTTGCCGCGTCTTTTGCGCACGAATATTGCCCGGCAGACGGAAGCCCCGTACAATTTACAAATATTGTATTGTTCATTTCAAGCTGCTTTGCCCTCTCGTTCATACGTTCGACAAACTGTTCTTCACTGCCGGCAAGCCTCTCCGCAAGGGCGACGCAGGAATCGTTTGCCGACGCAATACAGATACTCTTTACGAGTTCCCCCGCCGGATATTCGGCACCCGCTTCAAGAAACACCTGCGATCCGCCCATGCCGCTCGCGCGCTCGCTTACGCATATTTGCTCGTCGAACGAAAGAACGCCCTCTTCCTCTGCTTCGAAGCAAAGCAGCAAAGTCATGATCTTACACATACTCGCAATGGGATAATGCTCCGTTTCCTTTTCTGCCTGAATTTTTGTTCCGCTGTAAAAATCAGCCGAATAAAAAGCTTTGTACGCCGCCTGCGCTTCGGCGTTTGCGTCTGTATGCGAACCGACGATCGGCATAAACAAACACACTGCGCCGAGCAGAACAACAAGAACTGATTTTTTTATCATAATTCGACCTCCGCTTTTCCATATTTTTTGTAATAAAATAACTTTTATGCAAAAATAAAAAGGCCTGCGATATGTTTCGCAGACCCTTTTCTTTCTCGACTCATTCAATTGCGGCTACAAAATCACGAAGCAACACTGAAAGCCGCGGTTGTCTTTCCTTTAAAACGGCCAAAACATCTTTATGATCGAGCGCCGCGGAAGAAATGCCCGCCGCCATGTTGCTGATGCACGAAACGGCAACCACACGCATTTTCAGATACTTTGCATAGATCGCTTCTACGACCGTACTCATTCCGACCGCATCGGCGCCAAGCCTTGCCAGCATGCGCACCTCTGCCGGCGTCTCGTAAGAAGGCCCAAGCATCTGCGCGTAAACACCCTCATGCACGGAAAGCCCGTTTCCCTTTGCAAGCTTTGCCAATACCCCCCTCAAATCGCGGTCATATAACGAACAGAGATCGATGAAAACGGGGTTTTCATTCGTTGCGGCAACCCCTTCCAACGGATTTTTCGCCGTCATATTGATATGATCCCGCAGGATCATCAGATCTCCGGGGCAAAAGCCCTGTCGGATCCCTCCGGCGGAATTTGTCAGCACCACCGTTTCGGCGCCCAAAAGACGGGCGATTTCGATCGGCAGAACAGCTTTTTCCGCACCGCCGCCCTCGTAGAGATGAAATCTGCCTTCTAATACAACAATGTTTTTATTTGCAAGCCTTCCGAAAATAAAATTGCCCGCATGTCCCTGTACGCCGCACCGAGGCATTTCCTGCAAGCTTGCATACGGCACAACGATTTTATTCTCCAAAAAATCGGGCACACCGTTCCAGCCGCTCCCGAGCACCACCGCAATCTGCGGAGGCGGAAGCCTTTGCTCTTTGATCTGAGCCGCAATATATTGCGCGCGCTCTCCTCTATCCATTGAATCCCTCCTTTATGATTCGATCATATATTGCCTCGTCTTTTTTCAGCGAAAAGCAAGCTAAAACAAAATCGGATATATGGTCAAATCCGTTCATCGTTTTCAGATCAGCCGAACGAACCGGCTCACCGTATATCAAAAGCGGCACATATTCACGCGAGTGATCAGTCGACGGCGTAGACGGATCGCAGCCATGATCGGCCGTAACGATCAAAACGTCGTCCGCACGCATCTTCGGCAAAAGCTCAGACAGTGCATCGTCAAAATATTTCAGGGCAGCCGCATAACCTTTTACATCGTTTCTATGCCCGTAAAGCATATCCGTATCCACAAGATTTACAAAAACCAATCCGCTTTCAACCGTCTTTTGCAGCGCTTTGAGCGCATCGATCCCTTCGGCATTGTTGGCGGTATGCACGCTCTCAGAGATCCCCCTGCCGCAAAAAAGATCCTTGATTTTTCCGACCGCAGTCACATTTATCCCCGCCGCATACAAATGATCGAGCATCGTCTTGCCGGGCGGTTCCAAGGCATAATCCTTTCTGTCTTCCGTACGGGTAAATTTATCCTCATCGTGAACAAATGGCCTTGCGATAACTCTGCCTACGGCGCGATCCCCCGTCATAACGGAACGCGCTTTTTCACATATCCTATACAGCTCTTCAAGAGGGATTACCGACGTATCCGCCGCAATCTGCATAACGGAATCCTGCGAGGTATATAAAATCGGCATTCCCGTGCGCAAATGTTCTTTTCCGAGCCTTTGGATAATTTCCGTTCCAGAAGCAGGCTCGTTCCCTAAAAAAGAATATCCTGTTGCCCTTTTCAAATCCGCCAGCACGTCGTCCGGGAAACGCTTATAAATTTTATAAGGTTTGTCAAGCACCAAGCCCGCGATTTCATAATGCCCCGCCGTCGTATCCTTTGCAGGCGTTTTTTCCGCGAGCCGCGCAAAAGCCGCTAAGGGCGACGAGGAGGCGAGCAGGCGTCGGCCGTTGGGAAATTGCAGCCCTTTTACGCCCTCGATGTTATTCAGCCCCATCGCAACGAGGTTATTAAGTTCCACCCCGGTTTGCTCGTAAATATGCCCGTAAGTATTCGACCCGACATCGCCATATTCGGCCGCGTCCGGCAATTCGCCGATACCAAAGCTATCTATCACGATCAAAAAAACACGCATACCACAAGCCTCCTTTCCTTATTTATATTATAGCATATCAAACGAAAAAATAAAAGATTTTCAATAAAAAAGACAGCCCGAAAAATCAGGCTGTCTTTTTTATTCGTTGATCATATTGGAAATAGACGTTCCGTATCCCCGCGTCGGATCGTTCAGAAATACATGGGTAACGGCGCCGATCAGCTTTCCGTTCTGCACGATCGGGCTTCCGCTCATGCCTTGCACAATCCCACCCGTAGCGTTTAAGAGCGATTTGTCCGTTATCTTGATCACAAAATTTTTGTTCTGCTTGTTACCTTTGTCTACTTTTATAATGCTTACGGTATATTCCTTCGGCGCAATGCCGTCTACCGTGGCATAAATAACGGCTCGCCCTGGTTCGGCGTCATCGCATATTTCGACGGCGGTAAGCGATGAGAAATCATAATCCTTCTCCACCGTTCCGAATATTCCCGTTGCGCAATTTTTATCCGCGGTAGCAATTTTTTTGTCGTTTATAAATAATCCCTTTAACTCCCCGGCCTTGCCGCGCTCGCCTTTTACCACATTTACGATGCTGCAATTATAAATATCGCCCTGTTCGACTTTAAGCAATTCCCCGCCGGCCGACGCAACCGCATGCCCGAGCGAACCGAAACGGCGGTCTTTGCGTATAAACGTTACCGTTCCTATCCCCGAAACGCTGTCTCTAATCAATACACCCAGTTTATATTTCCCGCTCGCCATGTCTTTTGCAGGGAAAATTTGCGTTTTTATCTTTTCAACGCCTCTTTCTACCGTAATTTGTGCTTCACCGCCCGAGAACGAAGCCAAAACGCCGTCCATATCGGCAGCTGATTCGATTCTGACGCCTCCGAAATTCACGATTATATCCCCGACGCAGACCTCCGCTTGTTTTGCCGGACTCTGTACGCCGTTCTCCGTCAAAACATCGCATATCCCCACGACCTGTGCTCCGCCTATACCCAACGTAAACCCCGCAGGCATACCGCCGAGGTAAACCTTTCCGTCCTCCGCCGTTGCGCTCAAAGGCGAAACGACCAGGACGCACAGCACGAGCGCCGCGATAAAAACGAGTACGATCTTATTTTTCAGCTTTTGCATTCAACACCCCCGAATTTGCAAAGCAAAATTTCACTTGATTTTACTTTGCGTAATCGGACGGCAGTTATACGGAGAAAAAATTTCCAGTAAAAATTTTTTTGACAGAAAACGACAAATATCACAAAGGGCTTGAAAAATACGCCGCACTGTGTTATAATAAAGCGAAACAAAATCAAATAACGGAGGGTCAACTACAATGCGACCGAACAGCGATGGCTGGTTCAAATTCATGGCGGAAAACTATAAAAACATCTGCAACTCGCTCACCGGAATCGGCAATATGATGGAAGAAATTTTGTGCATGGCCAAGAACAATAAACATGGCTTTACTTGCAGAAGATTTTGTTCGGATTTCGACATACTTTTGCAGCACTCTCTGTTATCCATCGCCGCAGCCGACGGAACCGCGACTCTCACGGAAATCGCATCGACCGATGCCCTGACGAATTTCGGAGATCTTCTGCGCCTTTCGGAAAACGAGCTCGGCACCTCGCTTGCATGGGAAGAATTGAGCGCGATGCCTGCGGATGAAATCATAAAATGGCTGGAAGAACTGCGTGCTCCCGTAAGAAAGGCGACCGCTGAATTTTGCGCGGCTTTTGCCGCTATCGACGTATCGGGGCTCTCTCCGCAATACTATGATCAGTTCAAACAAGAACTCACCGCATTCATGGCCGCTTTCGCCCATATGGACGACGATACCCTTACCCCTGCCGAAACGCAGGCGATTGCAAAATCCGAACTCACATACGCGCTCGCCTGCATCAAAAATTTTATCGACAGCTATTCCAAATAAAAAAGGCGCCTCAGGCGCCTTTTTTATTTTACCTTGAACGATGCTCCGTTTTATAAGCGAGCGCCTCGGAGCGCAGCTCGTCGGCAAGTTTTGCCGCGGCACTGCTTTGCTCCGTACCGCCGATCAACCGGATCAATTCGCCCCTGAGTTTTTCTCCTGAAAGCTTTTCTATATCCGTCAGCGTTTTGCCGTCGTCCGTTTCATACTTGGAGATCAAAAAATTTGTATCCGCCATGGAAACGATCTGCGCAAGATGTGAAACGGCTATAATTTGCCGATGCAAAGAGATAACCGCAAATTTTTCCGCGACCACCTTTGCCGTGCCGCCGCTGATCCCTGCGTCTATCTCGTCGAAAATATACGTCGAAATCTCGTTCAGCCCGGACATCTGCGTTTTGATGGCAAGCATAAGCCTGCTCATTTCGCCCCCGCTGATCACTTTATCCAACGGTTTGAGTGGCTCGCCCGCGTTCGCAGAAAAGAGAAGCCGTACGCTGTCTGCGCCGTTCTCTCCGGCGCTTTCCGCAACCTCCTCGCCGTAATCGGCAAACTCGGCGCAAAAACGGGCATTTTTGATGTTGAGCGTTTTCAGCTCGCTTTCCACTTTTTTGCAGAACTCTTCCGCCGCATTTTTACGAGCGGCCGTGAGCCGCACGCAAGCGTCGTATATCTTTTTCCGCACTTTGCCGATCGATCCGCTCAATTTTGCAAATTCTTCGTCGCAATGCTCTAAAAGCTCCGTTTCCTCCGCGATCTTATCCCGATAGGAAAAGATCTGCCCGATCGAATTCCCGTATTTCTTTTTCAGCGATTTAATGAGATCGAGTCTGTTTTCAACCTCCTCAGCCTCACGCTCGTCGTACGAAAAATCATCTGCCATCGAGCGCACCGTTTCGGAAATATCTTCCGCTTCCAGCACGATATTTTCCAGTCTTTCCGCAAGGGAAGCGTAATCTTCCCCGTAGCGCGAAAGATCGGCAAGCGCTCGCTTTGCCCCGCCAAGGGCATCGACCGCGGCGCCGTCTCCGCCCAAAAATTCGCCCGCCTCCGCAAGGCCCTGCATGATTTTTTCCGCATTCGCCAAAATCAGGCGTTTGGCAAGGAGTTCTTCCTCCTCCCCCTCTTTCAGCTCCGCTTTTTCGATCTCGTCAAGCTGATATTTTAGAATATCCAGCCGCCTGCCGCGCTCCGCTTCGTCTCCGCCGAGCGCCTGCAATTTGCCCTTTAACTCTCTCCTCTCTTCCGCAAGGTTTTTCAGATTTTCTTTTTCCGCAGCGACCGCATCGCCCGCATAGCGGTCTATCGTTTCCAATTGATGCGCCGCGCTCAAAAGATAAAAATGCTCGCTCTGCCCGTGAACGTCTACGAGCGACGAAGTGATCTTTCTCAGCATCGTCGCATTGACGGGAGTCCCGTTCACCTTGATGCCGCCCTTTCCGTCTTGCCTGAGCCTGCGGGAAACGATCAAAAGCTCGTCCTTTTCAATGTCAAGCTCGTCCAGCATGCCGAAAACGGCGCTGTCCTCTTCCAGAGAAAAAACCGCGGAAACGGCGCACTCCTCCTCTCCGTAGCGGATCATGGTTTTATCCGCTTTCGCCCCGAGAACAAAATTGATACTGTCTAAAATGACAGATTTTCCAGAACCGGTTTCGCCCGAAAGCACATTGAGGCCGTTGGAAAATTCCAGTTCCGCGCCCTTGATGAGCGCCACGTTTTTGACTGTCAGTTTTTCAAGCATAGTAATCTTTATTTTAAAAATTCATTGAGTTTTTCTACGACGATCTTCGCCTTGTCTTCGCTTTCCGCCACGATCAGCAGCGTATCGTCTCCCGCGATGGATCCGACGATCTCCGGAAAATTCAGCTTGTCGACGATCATGCCTGCATTGCTGCCGTTGCCGCGCAGCGTTTTGACAACAACCTGATTGAGCGCGCTGCGGATAGACAGCACGCATTCGCGGAAAAGATTGTGCATTTTCGGGGAAATCTTGTTGTTCCCCTCATCGATATAGGCATATTTATACTTCTTTTCCGTGCCGGCCACTTTGAAAAGCCGCAGCTCCTTGATATCGCGCGATACAGTCGCCTGTGTTACGCTGTAATTGAGCTGATTGAGCTCGTCGCACAGCTCTTCCTGCGTTTCTATCTCTTTTTTCGATATAATTTCAAGGATCGCAGCATGCCTTCCGCTTCTCATCATGATCGTTCCCTCCTTTGTCCGCTCCATTTATTCAGCTTGAACAACAACTTGTCAAAAAAATTATTGTCTTTGCTCTTTACAAAACGCACCGCAAAATCTGCGCGGCGCACAAATATTTCATCATTCCTTCCGAATGCTCCGCAAAACTTTCCGTCGCAGAACAGCGACGCCTTGTTTTCCGCTTCGGAGAGATCGACGCGCATTTCGCTCTCGTTTGAATACACGATCGGCCTGTTATGCAGAGAATGCGCGCAGATCGGCGTCAATATGAACGCGCGTATATCTGGCGTAAGAATGGGCCCGCCGGCGGAAAGCGAGTATGCCGTAGAACCCGTAGGCGTACTCACAATGATGCCGTCTCCCACAAAACCGTCGACTTTTTTGCCGTCGATATAGGCGGAAATTTCGATCACGTTATCGTCCGCCCCCTCTTCATATCTGCGCTGAAACACCGCTTCGTTGAGCGCGTAAAAGACTTTGCCCGCGGCGCGCACCTCCAATACGCTGCGTTCCTCCACATCGTAATTGCCGCAGATGAGATCGACCGCCTTTTCCAGCTGTTCGCCCTCGAATTCCGTCAAAAATCCCAAATTTCCCGAATTGACGCCCATCAGATCTATCCCGCGCCTGCCCGCATCGATGGCTGCCTTCAATATCGTTCCGTCGCCGCCGAGCACGATCAGAACGTCCGGCTGACCGATCTCCTCTATCGCATAGTACGTTTCGTAGGAGATGCCGCGCGACGTCAAGGCTTTTACCAATCCGTCTCGTATGGGAATAAATTTTTTTGTCTGCTTGTTGCAGAATACACCGACTTTCATGCTTACATTATACACTATTTTATACATTTATGCAATTGAATCGCAAAATTATGCATGCACAATTTGCAAAAAAGTCAAATCAAACGGTTGACATAAAAATTATATTCTGTTACGCTCGGATCGGGAGGAAGACTTTATGTATCTTACGAGATTCCGCGGAACGCCCGAAAGCATCGGAAAAAGAACGGGCGCCATGCTCGCAAAGAGCGGCAGCGATTTTTTTACCTTGACGGAATTGGACGACTTTCAAAAAAAATTCGGCAGGCGCTCACAGCAGATTTTATTTTCACTGTTTCCCGATCTTTGTACGGAAACGGAGCACGCGGCAGAGGCAATAAATATGCCCCGCGAAAGGCTCGCCTCATGGCTCATGACGATGGGCTGTTGTTATGAGCCGATGGGCTGCACGGCATTCGCGTTTCGTTTTTGCGGAAAAACATACTACGGCCGCAACAACGACTTGCCTCCCGCCCTCAGAAAAGTATGCCAGAGCGCGCTGTATCTTCCGGAAAGGCATAACCGATTTCGATGAATACCTCCTCTTTCATAAACGGAGAGGAAGGATTGAACGAGCACGGGCTTGCTGCGGCGATGACGTTCGTGCCGCCCTTTCCGCACGAGATAAAGGCGGGGATCAATTCCGTTTTTCTCGTACGCATTTTGCTCGAATACTGCACCTGCACGCAGGACGCGCTCTTGCTTTTGAAAGATCTGCCCATCGCCTCCGCGTGCAATATTCTCCTCGCTGACAAAAGCGGTTTTCTCGCCGTTGCCGAATGCTCGCCGCAGGAAGTGCAAATCCGTAAAAGCGATGCTTACGTTTTTGCGGCAAATCATTTTTACTCCGAAAAGATGCAGCCGCACAGCCCTCTCGCAGACGGCCCTTACCGTTCTGCCGAACGGGTTAAGACCTGCCGGACCGCGCTTGCGAACATCAGCGGCGATCCGACGGAATTTGCAAAACAGCTCCTCGCCGGGAGATTCGGCTTTATGTGCGCATATCGCCGCGCGGAAAATTTTGATACCGTATGGGCCTCCGTTTTCTGTCTGAACGACCTGCTCGTGCGGCGTGCGGACGGAAACCCAGCCCGCGCAAAATTCAAAACCGACGCCCGCACCGCTCTGTTATAAAAAAGGCGCAGAATACTGCGCCTTTCAAATACTTTTGAAATTATTTTAAGTCGATCGTTTTACCGTCGTCGCTGCTCGTCCCCACCTGCGTCAATTTATCGGTGGAGGTAAAGAAATTCTTTCCGTCGTCAGAATACGCTTCCCGCTTTACGCCGTACTGATCGGTATATTCATACTTCGAAAATTTTGCGAGCCTCGCCTTTTCATATTCCTCGATATGTTTATCCCACGCGTCTTCGAACGAACAGGAAGCATAGTACGCGCCGATCTCGCCCAAACCGCCGACGTCGTAGCCTTTGGGAATAGAAATGACAGCTCCCGCCTCGCCGCCGTGGGCGACCGTCCAATTATGCGTAGACGGAATGAGCGTTTCGATAATGATCAGAAGGAATTTGTAAGGGAGCGTAAAAATCATGAGAGCGAGCAACACGATCTCTCTGAAAATGACGACCGCGGCATTTTCTCTGAAAAGGCTGTTTACAAACGCGCGGTACTCCTTCGACAATTTTCTTTTGCAACTGCTGTACGTATCGGAATATCCCACGAGCTTGCTCGCCATCAGGTTAAAGAACAGGTATCCGCCGACCAGAATAAAGAGCGAAAAGAGCCCGAACTGCGAAAACAAAGTAATACCCAGCACAACAGACAAGATAACGCCGATCACCGAAACGACCGCCTTTACAAAAAACTTGGCGCCGCTCAGCCTGTATTTAGAGCCTATTGCAAGCACAGCCAATTCTTCCTGCGTGGCAGATCTGCGAAATTCCTTCCACTCCTTTTTATGAACGATCGTATCGTACAGATCGAGCACAAGTTTCGATCGCTTCCCTTCTTCGCCGATCTTCTCTTTCCATTCGGCAAAAACTTTTTCCGCGACCTCCGTATCCGTGGGGAAAAGCTTATCTGTCTTTTCATCGTAAACCAAAATATATACGCTGCTCGGATCCTCTTTCAGCTCGACGATCGTATAGAGCTCCTCGCTTCCCCGCACACCGCTGTATATATAGTCAACTTTATGTATTTCAATCGTCTGCCCGGATTCCGAAACGACGGAAATGGTTTCGCATTTTCTGTCTAAGATCGCCTGCTTCATAGGCTTGGCGCCCGCATCTTCCTGCGCATTCGCCTCGGCTGCCGGCTCGGAAAAGTCCGCATTTTTAGACGTTTCATCCTCTCCCCGCACCGCTGCCTGCTCCGTTTCGCCACATATGCTTCCTAAGGCGCTCTCTTCTGCCTGCGCCGCAAGCTCGTCGGCGTCCGCTTTGAGCCCCTGCCGCGTAAAGATGCTCCCGAGCAAGCCGAATATGCCGAAGATGACCCCCGCCAAAAACGGAATGGATATGATCATCGTAACAATGTCAGCCCAAGCGTACTTCCTGCCGATCAGCGCAAAAATGAGGTAAATTGCCGCTACGCCGAAGAATGCTATCCCGACGTAAGACATTGCCAATGTACCCGCACCGCCCCCGACCACGAGCATTACGACTGCATAAAGGAAAAACAGCATAAATTGAATCATCTGAAAGGCAAAACCGGTCTTTCTCTTTTTGTGCATGATATATAGCCTCCGACTTTAATTTTTCCAGTGAACTCATTGCAAAACAAATCCAAAACGACTTCATACGGCTTCATCAATATTTTGATTTGTCGTATACAGATAGTATAACACATCAGAATAAAAAAATCAACACATATCGGTAATAAATTTAACGAAAATCAACAATTTTTAATGACCGGCATTTTGGCGGTGAGCCGACAATAAAAAACGGCGCGAAATTCACGCCGTTTTTTATTGTACGATTTTATTCGGATCTTTCTCTCCCGCCAAAGCTGATCAGCCGATATAATTTTTGAGCAGAGCCGCGTTGTTTTCGGCAAACTCCTTCATTTCCTCGGGAGACAGTTTTTTATAAGCGAGCCGAGCCATATAATAGACCTGGTTCGCGACAAACTTCTTCTTGTCCTCGTCAAGCCCCGTAAACGCCTGTATGACGGGATTTGCGGTGTTGATGATCAGAGTCATGTCTCTGTCCGTATCGGCGCCAGCCATGCCGTAAAAAGCGTTCATTTCGCCGAATCTCCTCGAAAATTCCGAGACGTTGATGATGGCAGGCACGCTTTCGTTTTTCAATTTTTCGGCTTTAACGGCTACGTCCGTATTTTTAAGCGCGGCTTTGAACGCCTCCGTCAACGCCTTGTTCTCCTCTTCGCTTCCCGCCTCCGCACTCTTCAAGGCGGCGTCTACGTCCGCGTCGATACGCAAAAAGCGGAATTTGGTCGGCTCTTTATATTCGAGATAGCTCACAAAATGCGTATCGATAAACGTATCGCAGACGATCGCGTTCAGCCCCGCGTTTTTGAACATGTCGATATACTGCGCCTGCCCGACCTCATCGGAAATATAATAGATCGTCGTCGGCTGTTTTTCTTCCTCTTTCTTTTCTCCGTTCTGCTCGGCTTCGCCCTCAGCCGCTTTTTCTTCTTCCGGCTTTTTGCCGATAAAATCGTCGAGGCTCTTATATCCGCCGTTCAGGTCTTTATAGATGATAATATCTTTGACCTTGGAATAGAAGTCTTCGTCTTTGATGCAGCCGAGCTTGATAAAGACGGAAATATCGTTCCAGCACTGTTCGAATTTTTCCCGATCCGTCTTGTAAAGCCCCGTAAGCTTGTCTGCCACCTTCTTTGTGATGTGGCGGGAAATTTTCTGCACCTGCCTGTCGTTCTGTAAAAAGCTGCGGCTCACGTTCAGCGGGATATCCGGGCAATCGATGACGCCGTTGAGCAGGGTAAGAAATTCGGGAATGACCTCCTTGATGTTGTCCGCAATGTAGACCTGATTGCAGTATAATTTTACCTTGCCGCGTTCAAGCTCTACCTTGCTCTTGACCTTCGGAAAATACAGAATGCCTTTCAGACGGAAAGGATATTCCATATTGAGGTGGATCCAGAAAAGCGGATCGTGATAATCGTGGAAGGTCTTGCGGTAAAATTCTTTATACTCTTCCTCCGAACAGTCTTTCGGATTTTTGAGATACAGCGGATTCGTATCGTTGAGCGCCTTATCGTCTTTACCCGTAAAATTATAATAGATATTATACGGCATAAAGGCGCAATACTTTTCTATGAGCCCGCGGATCCTTCCCTCGTCGAGAAACTCCTTCTCTTCTTTGGCGATGTGCATTACGATTTTCGTACCGCGCTCCGCCTTGTCGCACTCTTCAATGGTGTAAGTGCTTTCCCCGTCAGATTCCCAATGTACGCCTTTGGAGCCTTCGCGATAGGATTTTGTATATATTTCGATATTCTCCGAAACCATATAAGCGGAATAGAAGCCGAGGCCGAAATGCCCGATGATCCCGTCGCCGCCCGCCTTTTCGTATTGCGCGAGAAAATCCGCCGCGCCCGAAAAAGCGATCTGCGTGATATATTTTTCCACTTCGTCTTCCGTCATGCCGATGCCGTTGTCTTCAACGGCCAGCGTTTTCGCGTCTTTATCGACAGATATTTTGATGCAATAATCTTTATTGCTCTCGTCTTCCGCCGTTTCGCCCATTTCCACAAGCTTCTTGTACTTCGTGATCGCGTCGACGCCGTTGGCGACGATCTCCCTCAAAAAAATGTCTTTATCTGAATAAAGCCACTTTTTGATGATGGGCATCATGTTTTCGCTTGAAATCTGAATATTTCCTTGTTTAGCCATATTAACACCTCTCTTTATAAAAAAGCCCCGCACACCGGCGGGGCTTAATTTTTACTTAGTTATCGTTTTTGTTTTGCAACATTTCAGCGATGGACGCTCCGCCGATACCGCCTTCCGTCCATTCTCTGAATTCTCCTTCCTCACGGTCGTCTCTCGCCTGGCGAGGTTTCCTGTTCCTCGGTCTGTCGCTCTTTTCGTCGTCCCTTCTTGTACGAACCTTCGTTACCTCGGGTTCAGGCAACAGCGCTTTGATGGAAAGAGTCATCTTTTTGTTTGCGGGATCAAGAACGAGGATCTTCGCATCGATCTCCTCGCCGATCGTAAGAACAGACGTGGGATTTTCCAGCCATTCGTGAGAGATCTGCGAAACATGCACGAGCCCGTCTACGCCGTTTTCAATTTCGACGAACGCGCCGAACGGAACGATGCGCACCACTTTGCCGTGCACGACGTCGCCCTCGGCATACTTTTCAGCGACCAGATCCCACGGCTGCGGCTGCAACTGCTTATAGCCGATGGAAACCTTTTTATTTTCTTCATCGATTTTCAAAACTTTGAATTCGTATTTTTTGCCGATCTCCAAAACGTCGGTCACGTTCTTGACGCCCGACCAGGAAAGATCGGAAATGTGCGCGAGGCAATCAAAGCCGTTCACGGAAACGAACGCGCCGAAGTTGGTCACGCGCTCCACTTTGCCTTCCACAACGTCTCCCACGTGGATATTGGCAAAGAATTCTGCTTCCTTCTCCGCCTTTGCGGCGTCGCGGGCAGCTTTTTCCTCTTCGAGGATCACGCGCTGAGAGGCGATGATCTCCTTTTTACGGTCAGACTTTTTGATTTCGAGCGCTTTCAGGCGCAGCTTTTTGCCGACGTATTTGTCGAGCTCTTTTACGTAACCCATGCGGATCTCTTTCGCAGGAACGAACACGGCATAGGTGCCCATCGCTGCGGTCAGACCGCCTTTATTAAAACCCGTGCAGGTAACATCGAACTCCTCGCCCGCTTCGATCGCGGCGATCTTGCCCTCTTCTTCCTTGATCTGCTTAATGATCTTCTGGGAAAGTTTTACGGGGTTTGCGGCGCTCACGACCATCACTTCGATCTCTTCGCCGACCTTAGACGCATAATCTTCCGCCTTGTACTCCTCGCAGTCGATCTCGTCTTTTTCGAGCAAGATTTCCTTTTTGAAGAACGGTAACAACACAGCCACGCCTTCGTCTGTCGCCGAAGATATGATCGCAGTAACAAGCTGCCCCCTCTTTAATTTTGACTGTCCGTTATCCATTTGGGCAACGACTTCTTCCATTTCGTTCGTTGCTTTTACTTCCGTGTTGTTATCCATCTTAAAAAGAACCTCCTGAGTTTGCGCAAGCGGTGTGGACGCGCCGCTCACAATGCCTACATTTTTAAAATTTTTTATTGTCTCCGGCTGAAATTCATCAGCGCAAGCCAACCGAAATACACGATCGCACCGCGACTTGCAGATCTCATAAAGCTTCTGCGTATTGCTGCTGTTCATGCCGCCGAGAACGATCATCGCGTCACATCGTTCGGCGAGCTGCGCCGCTTCTCTCTGACGCTCCTTAGTAGTATAACAAATTGTTTTGAAAATCTCAACTGTTTTTTTGCATACTTTTTCAATATTTTTAATTATTTTATCAAATTTTTCTTCCGAAAAGGTCGTTTGGCTCACGATCGCCACATTTTTGTCGGCAAGAGAAGCGATTTCGGGCGATTCGGGACTGTCGATCACGACCGCCCTGCCGCCGCACCACCCGTTCAGCCCGACGACCTCCGGGTGCGCCGCGTTCCCGACGATCACGATGGTCTTATCCGTATCCGACAAGTCATGAACGATGTCCTGGATCCGCTTCACAAAGGAGCAGGTGCAATCTATCACCTTTATCCCCCTTCGCCCGCATTCCTCGTATACGGCTTGCCCCACTCCGTGCGAACGGAATATCAGCGTCGCGCCGTCCGGTACCTCCGAAACGTTTTCCACGGTCTTGATCCCCCGCCCGGCAATTTGCGCCAGAACGTTCGGATTATGGATCAGCTCTCCCAAAATATAAGTGTTCTCCGCGGGCGCCGACATCGCCGTGTCTACGGCATGCTGCACCCCGCGGCAAAACCCGCTGCTCTTCGCTATCAGAACGCGCATCTCACTTCGCCTTTTTCCTCTTTGATTTTTTCGCGGCCTTTTCTTCTTCTTTCGCGCGCATATATCCGTGCATGGTCGCCAACATCTTTTCGCGCACAATTTCCTCCGCCCGCGCGTAATCTTCCGCCGACATCTTCATTTCGTAAAACTCCGAAAGGTCGATCGGATCCCCGATAATGATGGGCGTACGGCGGAAATACTTTGTCTTTCCGATGGTCATGATGGGATAGACGGGTACCTTTGCTTTGATCGCAAACAGGGCAGCGCCGCCTTTGAGCGGCAAAAGCTCCTGATCCGTACGGTTACGCGTGCCTTCCGGAAACATCGAAATTTTTTCGCCCTTTTTCAGATAGCGCAGCGCCGTCATGATCGCCTTGGCGTCCTGCCCGTCGCGGGAGACGGGGATCGCTTCTACTTTATTGCAAAGATACGCCAAAAGCTTATTCTTGTAGAGTTCCTTCTTCGTTATAAAATGCACTCGCTCTTTGGTAGTGCACGCCATATGCACGATGTCCCACAGGCGGTAATGATTCCCGACAAGCACGCAGGCTCCGTCTTTTACTTTGCCTTTCCCGATAAGTTTGTACGGGTGAATGATCTGCGTGACGAAATTGAGCAGAGCTTTCAAAAATTTATACATATCTTCTCACACTTTTTCCTGTATTTTATTTTTGATATAGGCAACGACTTCTTCGATCGTCATGCGGGAAGTATCGACGAGCACGGCGTCTTCCGCGCGCTTCAAAGGCGAATGCGCCCTCGTGGAATCGTTGCGGTCGCGCTCTTCGATCTCGTCCTGCAATTTTTTCAGATCCACGTCGTATCCTTTTTCCGCCAACTCTTTCCCGCGCCTCTGCGCGCGCGTGGCGGAATCCGCCGTAACAAAAAATTTGAATTCGGCGTCGGGCAACACCGCAGTGCCGATGTCGCGCCCGTCCAGCACGCAAGACTGTTCCGCCGCGATTTGCCTCTGCATTTCGACCATCTTTTCCCTGATACAAGAAAACGCCGAAATTTTTGAAGCCGCCATGGATACCTCAGGGCGGCGGATATCCTCGGAAACGTCTTTTCCGTCAAGCCAGGTGCGTTGCGCGCCCCCCTCATAAACGATCTTCAGGTCGATCTTTTCCGCAAGCGCACGGACGGACGGTTCGTCGAACGGACATTCCGTTTCGATCGCTTTCAGCGCGCACGCGCGGTACATTGCGCCCGTATCCAAATAAAGTATATGCAAGTCTTTCGCCAAAAGCTTTGCCACGGTAGACTTGCCGCTTCCTGACGGGCCGTCGAGCGCGACGGAATATTTTTTCAAATCCTTCCTGAGATTTGCCGCGCCGCGCAAATACACGTGCTTCGGCGCGCCGTCTCCCTCCGCAAAAACCAATACGCGGATACAGAGCGGCAAAGCGCCCGCAATTTCGGGTTCGGCAGACGAGTAGAGCGCACAGGAAGAAAATCCAGCCTCTCTCGCGGCTTTTGCCGGATAAAAGGATACTATGTCTGACGTATTTGACAATAAAATACACAATATATCTGCAACAGATAGCGCATTGCGCGCCTTGATCTCGTTGAGCAATTCCGCGACGGCGGCGCGGATCTCTTCCGCACAATCGCTCCCGATCGTAGTCGCTCCTCTGATCGCTCTCATAACATCTCTCCTATAAATTTATCGAATGGAATTTCCGGCGGCATAACCCGTTGAAAACGCGATCTGCAAATTAAAACCGCCCGTATACGCGTCTACGTCTAACGTTTCGCCGCAAAAATACAGCCCCTCATGCCTTTTACTCCGCATCGTTTTGGGGTCGATTTCGGCAACGTCGACCCCACCCGCCGTTACGATCCCCTCCTCGATGGGTCTGAGCGAAACGGCTTGCAGCGTAAAGCCTTTGAGCGCCTGAACGAGCGCATCTCGTTTTTCCTTCGTAAGAGAATGAACGGGGAGCTCCGCATCGCAGCCGCACAGCCGCAAAACGGGTATGATCAGCTTTTTAGGCAAAAGATCGACGAGCGCATTGCGCATCTGCTTATTTGCATACTTTTCAAAATCGCGAAGAACGCGCTTATCCAACACAGACGGTTCCAATGCAGGTTTCAAATCGATCTGCAAGCGGATCTTTTTTATGTCACGCCGATTGATCTCGCTGGACATAGACAAAATCGCGGGGCCTGATACGCCGAAATGCGTGAAGAGCATTTCTCCGAAAAAAGAAGAAACGCATTTTTGCTCCTCATAGGCGCTCACTCTGACGTTTTTCAACGAAAGCCCTTGCAAATCCTCCAACCCGGAGATACGGCATACGATCCCGCAAAGCGCGGGTCTCAAAGTAACCGTTTCAAGTCCCGACTCTTTCGCAAAGCGGATACCGTCGCCCGTGCTTCCCGTAGCGGGATAAGAAACGCCGCCCGTACAAACAATGACCGCGTCTGCCGAATAGCGTGATTTATCCGTAATTATGCCAGACACAGTACTATCGTTAAACTCAATTTTTTCAGCTCTCTCATTAAAATGAAAGTCAACTCCCGCATTTTGGCAATAACGCAGCAAACATGCGGTCACATCGCTCGCCTTGTCTGACAGCGGAAATACGCGGCCGCCCCTTTCAGTTTTCAGGTGCAGGCCGCCCTCCTCCAAAAAACGCATAAGTCGCTCGGGAGAAAAGCGATAAATCGCACCCGTCAGAAATTTGCGGTTACTGACCACGTTCGGCAAAAAATCCTCGGGAGAAATGTCGTTGGTGATATTGCACCGCCCTTTACCCGTTATATAGATCTTTTTGCCTGCTTTTTCATTTTTTTCGATCACGAGCACTTCGTTGCCGTTCACAGCCGCGCTATATGCCGCCATAAGCCCCGATGCGCCCGCTCCTATCACGATGACCTTTTTCATGCCGAATGCCAATATCCGATATTAGAAACAGCGAAAGCGCTCGTTCAAGCGCTTTCGCCGCATATTGCCTATGTGAAATCAGACGGGATAAACCCTGTCGGCACTGTCTGCCATGTTTTTGTCTACGCCGATCGATTTCGCCTTGCGCCATTTGAAGAAGTTGAGAGCGACCTGCCCGAACACGGCATAAGAAAGAACGTCCTCCTCCTGCTCGATATATTCGGAGATTTCAGCCTTAAACTGATCGTATTCCGGTTTAAGATCGTCTGCCGGCCTATACGTGATCCGCTTTTCGTCGCCGATGCATTTTTTTACAACTTCTTGATTCGGTTCTGCGGGCAATTTTCCGTATTCGCCGCGCAAGAGTCCTTTAAACTCCTTCGTGACCATTTTGTAGCGCTCTCCGCTGACCACGTTCAGAACGGCCTGCGTTCCTACGATCTGACTGGAAGGCGTAACCAACGGAGGATATCCGCAGTCTTTTCTTACATTCGGAACTTCCGCAAGCACTTCGCCGAGTTTATCCGATTTATTCTGCTGTTTCAACTGCGAAATGAGATTCGACAGCATGCCGCCCGGAACCTGATAAATGAGCGCGTTGATATCGATAGAAAGCACCTTGGGGGAAAGATACCCTTCCGCCTTCAAACGCTCCGCCACTCCCTTGAAATGATTGACGATCGGCAAAAGCTTTTCAATGTCTATTCCCGTATCATAAGGAGTTCCTTTGAGAGTAGCAACGAGCGGCTCCGTAGCGGGCTGACTGGTACCGTTTCCGAGAGGAGAAAGAGCCGTATCCACAATGTCGCAGCCAGCTTCGATCGCCTTCAAATTGACCATATCGCCCGTTCCTGCCGTATTATGCGTATGCAGGTGAACCTTTGTCGTCGACTTCAACCCCTTTTTCAGCTTGGAAACGAGATCGTACGCCGTATACGGCAGCAGCAGGTTTGCCATATCTTTGATGCAGATATTGTCCGCTCCCATGCTTTCCAGCTGCTTCGCAAGCTGCACGAAATAATCGGTCGTATGCACGGGGCTCGTTGTATAGCTGATCGCCGCCTCACAGACACCGCCGTATTTTTTGATCGCCTTCATAGACGTTTCAAGATTGCGAGGATCGTTGAGCGCGTCGAAAACGCGCACCACTTTGACCCCGTTTTCTATGGATTTTGCCACAAATTTTTCAACCACGTCGTCGGAATAATGTCTGTATCCCAAAAGATTCTGCCCGCGCAGAAGCATCTGGATAGGCGTTTTCTTCAAATATTTTCTGAGCGTGCGGAGCCTTTCCCACGGGTCTTCGTTCAGATAGCGAAGACAAGTGTCAAAGGTAGCGCCGCCCCACGCCTCCAAGGAATAATAACCGATCTCGTCGAGCTGCTCCAAAACGGGGATCATGTCTTCGATCGTCATGCGCGTAGCAGCCTGCGATTGATGCGCGTCACGCAGGATCGTATCTGTAATAAGAACTTTTTTAACGCTCTTTTCTGCCATTTCCGTTCACTCCATAAATTTTTATATAAAAGCACACCGTGCATTCCGCCGTCAAGACGGAATACGCGACAGAAAGCGAAACTTTATCAGCCGCCGAAGAACGCGAGCAGGAAGCCCGCCGCGACCGCAGACCCGATCACGCCCGCAACGTTCGGGCCCATCGCGTGCATCAGCAAGTGATTGCTCGGATCGGTCTCTCGCCCTACGTCTTCGGAGATCCTCGCCGCCATAGGCACCGCGGAAACGCCCGCCGAACCGATCAGAGGATTGATCTTGCCGCCCGAAAGCTTGCACATCAACTTTGCCATGAGCAAACCGCCGACCGTACCGAAGCAGAACGCACACAGGCCGAGTACGATAATGGAAAGCGTCTGAACTTGCAGGAACGTCGTACCGACAGCTTTGCAGCCGACCGAAACCCCGAGGAAGATCGTGATAGTGTTCATCAAGCCGTTCTGCGCCTGGGAAGAAAGCCTTTCCACAACGCCGCTTTCGCGCATCAGGTTGCCGAGCATGAGCATGCCGAGCAACGGGATCGCATCGGGCAATAAAAGCCCAACGATGAGCGTAACGATGAGCGGGAACAGCACCTTTTCGACCTTCGTGACCTCGCGAAGCTGCTTCATCTTGATCGCCCGTTCCTTTTTGGTCGTACAAAGCTTCATGATCGGCTTTTGTATGATCGGAATGAGCGCCATGTAAGAATACGCAGCGATCGCAATGACGGACAGCAGATCCTCGTCGGTAAACGCCGAAAGCGCCTGCGTCAGATAAATCGCCGTGGGGCCGTCGGCACCGCCGATGATACCGATGGAAGCCGCTGCTGCGGCATCAAATCCGAGAATGATTGCCCCTACAAACGTCAGAAAAACGCCGAGCTGTGCCGCCGCGCCGATGAGCATACTCTTCGGATTCGCGATCAGCGGGCCAAAGTCGGTCATAGCGCCGATCCCCATAAAGATGAGCGGCGGATAAATCACGTTTTCTACCCCGAAATACAGGTACCACAATAAGCCGCGGTTCGTTACGTCTTCATAGGCGTGACTGATGATAAGCGAAGCATTTTCCGCAAACATAGTTGTCCCGTTTGCGACCGTTCCCTCGATATAGCCCTGTACGGTATACAGCGCAAACGCATCGGGAGACATTGTAACGGGCGTATTTGCGGTAACGGCGGCAAGCGATTCAAAAAAATAAACCTGCCCGTCCTTCAAATACCCGTTCACAAACCCCTCGCCCAGATCTTTCAGATAAATGATCTCGCCCGTAACGTTGTGCACGTAAGAGCCGATATATTCCAACGTTCCGTCGCCGTTTTTGCCTAACGACAGATTCAGATCGGGCGTTTCGTATTTGCCCCAAACAACGTCTTGCGCGCCCGGAATGTTGATGATAAACATACCGAATGCGATCGGCAAGAGAAGTAAAGGCTCGAATTTTTTTACGATCGCCAGGTACATCAGGACGAACGAAACGAGGATCATCACATAATTCTGCCAATCCCCTTTCGCTAGTCCCGAAGATTCCCAGAGATTGAGAAACTTCTCGCCTATATCCATGAGTAAATTATCCAGCATGAAGGTCTCCTATTCAGCCGATCACGGCGAGCAATGCATTCGTTTCGACGTTCTTGCCGACTTCCGTTTTAAAAGAGATCTTACCGTCGCAGGGGGCCGTAATGTCGTTATCCATCTTCATTGCCTCCAAAATGAGCACGGGCTGATCTTTTTTGACCGCTTCGCCTTCATTTACGAGGAACTTTTTAATAAGCCCCGGAAACGGAGACAAAACTTTTTCTCCGCTGACGGGAGCGGAAACCGCAGCGGGCGCCTGCTGCGCAACGGGTTGCGGCGCAGCCGCCGCAATCGTTTTTACGGAAGCCTCCGCGCCGACCTCTTCGACGCCGACTTCATAACTTTTCCCTTCGATGGTAACTATAAATTTACGCATTTTTGTTTCTCCTTATAATCTCTTGATTCTCTTTACTTTAAATTCGCAATTACTTCTTTCGCCCTCGTAATACGCCGCGATCGCTGCCACGATCGCCGCCTTTACCTCGCTTGGTATTTCGCCTTCCGCAGCCGGTTCCGAGACAGTCGTTTCCTTTTTGCCAGATCCCGCCGCTATTTTTGCCCTCGCAAACGCCATGATCTTGCTGATAGCCCAAAGCAAAAATATCAAAATTACGATCCCTGCGAACGTAACGATAAAGCCGAGCAAAGCGTAAATAAGCCCTTCCGCTATGGTGAGGTCGGTTACGGATTCCCCGCCGATGATGGTCACCGTTTCCAAAAGCATATTCAGCATAAGCGTTTCCTCACTTCAACAGCATCTGCAACGACGCGATAAGATACTGCCTTACAAACTGCGGCTCGATGATATTATCGACATACCCGTTCTTCGCCGCATTGATCGGATCGGAATTTTCGTTTGCATATCTTTCGGCAAGCGCTTTCTTATCCGCCTTTTCGCCCGCAAATTCGATCTCAGCCCCCTGCACATCGTCAAAGAGAGCGACCTTCGAGTTCGCAAAAGCGTAAACATAATCATACCCCATCGATTTTGCGGCAAAAAGCGTATAGCCCAATCCCACCGCTTTTTTGTATACCACGGAGATCTTTGCGTTTTCCAAAAGCTCAAAGTTTTCCATCAGTTTATAAACGTTTTTGAGCGCCAAACTGTCATTCACCGCAAGCTCCGCTTTTAAGCCGAGCGTATCGGCAAAGGATATAAAGGGAAGGTCGTAATACCCCGCGAACTCGATAAACGAATTGATCTTGGCTACATTCACGTCGTCAAGCGCAACGCCGTTTTCGCCGTCAAAGACGATCGCCGCAGCCGAAATGCCGCCGATGCGCCCGAGCACGCAGCGAACTTCCGGCGCGCTTTTTCCGAATTCGACATAAGAATCCGCGTCGAACACGCCTTCGATCAATGCGTCTGCCGTGCAATTTTTATTCAGCTCGGGAATCACCGCGTTCAGATCCGCACCATTTTCCACGACTGCCGCATTCGTAAAGGGAAGAATATCCAAAATTTTAGCAATTTTTGCCCTTACTCCCGCAATATCTTCCTCCGCAAAGGAAACGAGATTCGTTCTGCCAAGCGCCGCGGCGCCGCCGACCTTTTCTTTGGGCAGATTCTTGCCGCTGCCTGCGGAGATCACGAGCGGGCTGTTCGCTGCCAAAACCCCGTCTTTCAGGAAAAAGGTAAAATCCGCCGCAGCCGCAAAGAGCGAGCTTTGCCCGTAAACGTCTCCCGCAACGACCGCAAACTGCGGAACGACGCCATGCAGACGGGAAGCCTTCGCCAAAACAGAGGCGAGCCCCTCCAAAACCGTAACCCCTTCGCCGATCTGTACGCCGAGACTATTTAAAAGATAGATCACAGGCGTGGAATTCTTTTCGGCAAGCTGCAAGCAACGCAGAATTTTCGCACAGTTCGCGCTACTCACGCCGCCGCCGTATACGGCGGCGTTCTGCGCCACTACGTAAACGGGATACCCGTCTACCGTGGCAAACCCTGCCACCACGCCCTCGCCTTCGGCACCGCTTCCATAAAACTCGTTTTTGGAAAAGCTGAACCCTGCGAGTTCGACAAAGCTTTCGCCGTCGACCAGAGAGGCGATCATTTTTCTCGTTTCGCTTCCCGCAGCCAAAACCTTGCCGCGCCTTTCCTGCAATATTTTTATCTTATCCATTAAAACCTCCGAAACGCGGTTTATTATTCAAATCGTATCTATCTAATTATACATGAAAATTGAAAAAATAGCAATTTTATAGCGCGAAAATTTCTCTTTCCAATTACATTTTTTTCATATAATTTTCAGCATGCGTTTAAAACGCACAAAACAAAGAATAAAGGCGGCAAACAATATATGTTCCCGCCTTTGCGAACAATTAATTTCAGTTTTCGTACCCGTTCGGGTTCTTCAATTGAAAATTGAGAGCGTCTCTGCACATATCATCGAGCGTACGCGTCGTTTTGAAACCGATCAATTTTTCCGCATAAGACGGATCGGCATAGCATTCGGGAATGTCACCAGCGCGGCGGGGCGCGAACTCATAAGGGATCTCCCTGCCGAGCGCCTTGGAAAACGCCTTGATCACGTCGAGAACGCTGTATCCTACCCCCGTGCCGAGGTTCACGGTATAAAGACCCGAATTTTCAAAGAGCTTTTTCAGCGCGAGCACGTGCCCGACCGCAAGGTCGCAAACATGGATATAATCGCGCACCCCCGTTCCGTCGGGCGTGGGATAATCGTTTCCGAACACGCGCACTTTTTCGAGCTTCCCTACCGCGACCTTCGTAATATACGGGCAGAGATTGTTGGGGATACCGTTCGGGTCTTCCCCGATCAGCCCCGATTCATGCGCCCCCACGGGATTGAAATACCGAAGGATCGCTATATTGAAAGTATTGTCCGATTTATAGAGATCGCGCAAAATATCTTCGATGAAAAGCTTTGTCCTGCCGTAAGGATTTGTTGCGGAAAGCGGAAAATCCTCTTTGATCGGCACCGTATGCGGGTTGCCGTAAACGGTGGCCGAGGAGGAAAACACGATGTTCTTACAGCCGTATCTGCGCATCGCGTCGAGCAATACGAGCACACCCGTGATGTTGTTATGATAATATTCGAGCGGCTTCTGCACAGACTCGCCTACCGCTTTCAACCCCGCAAAATTGATGACCGCATCGATCTTATTTTCGGTAAAGATCTTATCGAGCGCGGCGGCGTCGAGGATATCGTTTTCATAAAATTTGATCGGCTGCCCCACGATCTTTTCCACCCTGCGGATCGCTTCGTACTTGCTGTTGACCAAATTGTCGACCACGACCACGCCATAGCCCGCTTTTATCAGTTCGATGCAAGTATGGCTGCCGATATAGCCGGCTCCGCCCGTTACGAGAATATTTTTCATTTTTCAGATCTCCTTCAAAGATAATTGCTTCATAAATTTGCCGAAGCCGGCTTTGCCCGTTTCGTCCTTTTTGAACACCGCCGTATTGTCGAGGATCGCCGCACAGACTTTATTGACGTAATCTTCGCAGCGCCTGTTCGCCTGCTCCATGTTTTTGGCTTTACCCTCTGCCATCAGCTTCGCGATCATATAACGGTGCACGTACAGATCGTTCGACTTGTCTTCGAGCGAAGCCGCATCATAGGGAGCTTCTCCGCACAGTATCTTTGCAATGCCTTCCAGCTGTCTCTTCAAGCGGCCCGGTAAAATAAACAACCCCATCGCCTCGATCAGTCCGATGCCCTCGCTCTTGATGTTCTGGTACTCCGGATGCACATGGAAAATTCCGTCGGGAAAACGCTCGTCCGTACGGTTGTTGCGCAGGATCATCGTGATCGAATAACGGCTGCCGATCTTGCGCGCAATGGGAGATACGGCATTGTGCCGCGTTTCGCCCGTTCGGTTGATTATATCGCATTCCGGGCAGGAAAATTCCTTCCATGCGGCAATGACCTTTGCGGCAAACGCCTCCACGTGTTCCCTGTTTTCGCCTTCGAAACGGATCGCGCTGTTATACCAGTCCAAAGCGCCTATTTCCAGATCGGGATATTCTTCGGAGCGGTACATTTTCGCATAATCTGCTCCGTGCATCGGCATCAGATGCAAGCCGCCCTGAAAATGCTCGTGATTGAGGATCGACCCGCCTACGATGGGAAGCGAAGCGTTGCTGCCGATAAAATAGTTCGGGAACGCGTCGACAAAATCGAGCAGCTTTGCAGGCGTCTTTTCGTTCACGTCCATCGGAACGTGCTTTTCGTTGATGGCGATGCAATGCTCGTCGTAATACGCATACGGAGAATACTGTACAAACCAATCTTCACCGCCCAATTTTACCTTGACGGTGCGAAGGTTCCTGCGCGCGGGGTGCGTTGCGGTGCCTTCGAATCCCTCATTTTCTTTGCAAAGCTGGCACTTGGGATACTTTTTCCCCTGCGGCGCCGTAAGCAGTTTTGCAATATCCTTATTGTTCTTTTCCGGCTTTGACAGATTGACCGTGATCTCCAAGCGATTTTTCCCGTCCTGATAGTCCCACTTCAGATTGCGGGCGATCGCCGTTTTCTGTATGTAGCCGTTTTTCACGCAGAGCGCGTACAGCCAGTCGCAAGCGGGCTGCGCGCCCTTATCTTTTTTGATCTCTTCAAATTTTTCGTTGATAACGGAGGGCATCGGCGTAAGGATACCGAAAATATCGGCGACAAAGCGCTCCGCGCTGTCTTCATCGGCAAGCCCGTTCTCCAATGCATATTCTCTGATCTCCTCTCCGAGCGCATCGGGAACGTCCATTTTTGCGATATCGGAAACATCTGCCTCCCCCTCGAACGCCTCATACAGCCCGAAGCGAGAAAGCAAAACGTTCCGCATATAGTCGCGATCGTTTTTATTCAAGCTCAAAAATGTTTCCGCATACTTCAATAACCTTTCAACGAGCAATTTGCCGTCCATAAAAGACCTCCGTTATCGTTCACTCCATCAGCTATTATATCACGCTTCGTCTATTAAGTCAATTTTTGCGCCGCTCTTTTTTGCCGTCGCTATATTTTATTCAACGACTTTTCCACAAAAAGAGAATATTCCCATTGCCCGCGTCGGGCACGCGATACTCCGCGCGTACATCGGGCCCGCAGGAATTTGTCCCCAAGCCGCCCATATAATAATCCGCGCAAAGATATACGCCGTCGCTTTCGGGCAGTTCATCGTCGTGCTTTACCTCCGCGAGCGTCGCCGCGTCGTACGGAAGCGCGGAGAAGGAACGCATGCCCTCCGCCCTGACCGCAAAAGAACCGTCGGAGACCTCAACATATTCCGCGCCGCAATGGCTTCCGCTTTCCTGCGGTTTTACATAGTGCACATATTCGTTCTGCACGCGGGAAGAATATTCCCCTTTCATGCAGCGATCGTGCATATCCGCGTAGCTCTCGCCCGGCCCGTATGCAAGGTATTTCACATTGCCGAAAGATTTATCCAGCTTCATCTTCCAGCCGATCCGGGGCAGAGATTTGAAATATCCGGAAGATACCCAATACTCGACACCGATCCGAACGCCGTCCTTTACAAAGGCGTATTCCACGCTCGCCTCAACGAGCGGGCGCATCGAATTATAATGCCCAGCCTTGATGTGCACCGAGACCTTGTTCCCTTTCACGGAATAAGCGATCAGATCGCAAAAGGCCTTATCCAAAAAGGCGGCTTCCCAGTCTTTGCGCTCGTACATATCGTTATCGGTGGGCGCGCGCCAGAGATTCAGCATGATCCCGCCGAGCTCCCTGCCGTATGCGCGGACAGATACGATCTCGCCGCTCGTCTTGTCTATCCTATATTCGCAATCGCCCTCTTTGATCTCGATATAACGGGCGCCGTCCGTAATTTCGCAAACGGTCTTCACCGTCGCCGAAGGGACGAATTTTTCTTCATAAAAGCCCTCGCTCGCGCAGGGTTCCGCCTCATTGTCTTTTGTAAAATATACGCGCACGCTCCCGCGCTGCCCAAGATCATATACGGCGCTCGTGCGCGCGGGGATCGTAACGGAAAACTCTCGTTCGCTTCCGTCCGCAAATTCCGCACGGAGCTTGCCCTGCAGAGGAACAAAATAGTATTTGTTGAATACGTGCAGAGCCGTACCGCTTTTCCTGAACGCAGCGGGTTGATATATCTTTTGCATTTCCAACGCGCCCGGCTTCAACGCCCTGTCCGGCGCGAGCAAGCCGTCTACGCAGAAATTGCCGTCGTGTACGCTCTCGCCGAAATCGCCGCCGTAACGGAAGCCCTTTGTCTGATAGCGAATGCCGTGATCGCACCATTCCCAGACGAACGCCCCCATAAACCGCTCGCTCGATTCCATCACCTGCCAGTACTCTTTCATTCCGCCGGGGCCGTTGCCCATGGCATGCACGTATTCGCACAGAACGAGCGGACGTTTTTCCTTCGGATCGTTGCGATAATCGACGTCGAGCCATTCCACGGTAGGATACATTCTGCTCACCATATCGAGCGGAACACGGTAATATTCCTCCTCCCCGTAGTGCTTTTTATCGATGAGCCACAGTCCTTCGTAATGCACGGGACGGCTGTCGAGCTCTTTGACCTTAGCGAGCGCGGCATAAAAATTTGCACCCCAGCCAGCTTCGTTCCCGAGCGACCAGATCACGACGCACGCGTGATTTTTATTTTGTTCGATATTTGTGATCTGTCTTTCGACAACGCTCTCGCAAAAATCCGCATTCTCCGCCACGAGCGCCATTTTCTGCTCATTCGTCATGCCGAAGTCGCCGATCCGCGCACCGCCGTGGCTTTCTACGTCGCTCTCGCTCATCACATACAGGCCGTATTCGTCGCACAGCCTGTAAAACAGCGGAGAAGACGGATAATGCGATGTCCTGACCGCGTTGACGTTGAGCTTTTTCATAAGGAGGACATCTTGCAGCATATCCTCCTCGGAGACGGCGGCGCCTTTTTCGGGGTGAAAATCATGCCTGTTCACGCCGCGCAGCTTTATCGCTTTGCCGTTGACGCGGAATACGCCGTTTTTTACCGCGCTCGTACGGATACCAACCCGTTCGAAAATGACCTCTCCGCCACAGGAGATCTCCATTGGATACAGATACGGATCCTCGGCGCTCCAAAGCCTTGCGTTTTCCACTTCAAAGCGAACGCCTGCGCCCGCCTCCGCAAATGCTTCCTCGCCGTTAAAGGAAACGACGGCGGAAACGGCGCTCCTGTTCAAAAAGTCTACGTATGCCCTTTTGCCGCGGATCTCCGTTTGGATCTTGTAATCCGTGATATGTTTACCGTCGCGGAACAGCAGATACACGTCGCGCACGATGCCCGTAAAGCGCCATTTGTCCTGATCTTCCAGATAACTGCCGAAGCACCATTTTAGAACGAGCACATCTATGCGGTTATCCTTTTCTTTAACGAAATCCGTTATGTCAAACTCGCTCGTTTTATGCGTGATCTGCGAGAACCCGACAAACTTTCCGTTTATGTAGAGATAAAAGCAGGAATCCACACCCTCAAAAAGAATGTAAACACGTTTGCCCTGAGAAACAGCTTCCGCATCGAAAGTTTTATAATAATGGAAAGCGGGATTTCTGAGCGGCACGCGCGGCGGATCAAACATAAATGGATAGCGGTCATTCGTATACTGAAAGTGATCGTATCCGTAATACTGTACGCAGGAAGGCACCGAAATATCCGCTTCGGGCGTATCCTCCCAAAACCTTTCCGCGTCTAATACGCTTTCATAAGCACGTATTTTCCAGTTGCCGCAAAGAGAAAAAAACAGCTCGCTGTCCTCGCGGCGTTCGCTGCGCGCCTGCCCCTGCCGAAACGGAACAAAATACGCCCTCGGCTTTTCCGCCCCGATCGTTTGAGACTTCTCGTAATACTTTTCCATAAACATTCTCCTTTTTCCGATGCCAAACGCAAAATTTTATTTGACCTTCATGATGCCGGATCTTTTCAGCAGCGGCGCCAGAATGCCACCCTGCACCGTTCTGTTGTAGAAATGTACGCACTTGCCGTCCTTCGTGCCGTACCAGTCGCTGAAAGGCAGACGGGTAGGCGTTTCGGAAAGATACGTAACGATGGGCGCATACAGCGCTTCCGCCTTGTTTTTATCGTCCGTAAGGGCCGCGCACCACAGTATCCAGTCAGACTTCGTATAATCTGCACGCGTATCGAGCGGCACGCCGTAGCGGTTGTTTTTGGAAATATAGTATTCCGTTTCCCGCTCGCAGAGCGCGCCCTCAAAAAGCCCGAAGCCAAACAACTTGTCGAAGAGCATATTATATTTGAGCGAATACGTATCTTTCTGCCCGTACGCAAGGGGCATGATCCCGCTGCCCGCCATTTCTTTCAGCTTTACGGCATAGTCGGCTGCGAGCGCGTAATATTTATCCGCTCCTTTTTTCGAGAGCTTTTCGCAAAGGAGCGCGAAACTCTCTATCCCCACGATCGCCTTGATCGCAAGGTTGATATTGTTCGCGAGATGCCCCGCAAAATCGTCCGTGCAGAGCTGATTTTCCGGTTTAAGCCCGAATTTTTCCAGGTAAATGACCCACTTTTCGAGGAGATCGAAATTCTCCTCCGCGATGGCGTAATCTCCGCTCGCAACGCACGCGGCAGCAGTCATCACGATCATATTGCCGCATTCTTCCACGGGCATCTGATAGTTGAAGTCGTAAATGTCGCACGTTGCGGGGCGCTGATACAGCATCGGGTGCGTATACATGCCGTCGCCCCAACCCGCCGTATTGCCGCAGTTGTACTTATCCTGCGACCAGTTCATACCGTATACCTGTCCGCAGCAATACGGATACGTGCCGATGTCGTGCGGCGCAAAATCAAATTTCCAGACAGGCATGCGCGCAAACGTAAAGATGCCGCGCAGCATTCCCTTTACAAGCTCCGGATTATACAGCAAATATAACGGAATGGACGGATAGCTTACGTCCGCCGTACCGATACACCCGTTTGAATTGCATTCTTTGGAGAGGAACAAAAGCTCTCCCTTTTTGTTTTCTACAAGCTTGTGCGCCCCGACCGACTGCCTGAACGCCGCGCACGCGAGCAGATAATAGTCTTTGCCTATCTCCTCGCAATCGTGCCTGAATTTTTTATTGAAAGCAGTGAGCTTCCGCAAAATTTCGTCGTGCTTATCCCTCGCAAAATCCAAGGCGTCGAGAACGGTGCGCCCGTCCTTGAAGAAATAACCTTTCAGCCATTCGCCGAAATAAAAGATAGAGATCCTGTCGTCGAACGCGGTCATAAACCGACCCTTCGCGCCCCTTTCGACAGCCATGATATAATGCCGCTCGTTGTTGATATGCAGATATTCCGCAACGCCGCTCTGCACATATTTATCCAATGCGGAAGAAGGGATATACCATGCCTCGCCGCCCGCCACGTACGTATCTCCCCAGTCGGGCGCGACGCAATCGTTCGCGTTAGACACGACGAGATTCCTGCGCCGCGAAAACCACGCGGCTTCATACCCACGCATCGGGATAACGCCGCCCGTCACGCCGTCGGCTTCCTCGTAGCAATACCCCTCGTCCAAAACGATCGCAACGGAAAAATCTTCGGGAAGCCGACCGGCCTGCGGAACGATCTCGTATTCCGTATAACAGACCGGGCAAGACAGAATCTCGGGATCTTCCGGAGGCAAAGGCGATATAAAGGATACCTTCAATTGAAATTTATCGCAGGAAAAAGTAAAATCTGTCGAGTATACGCTGACGGAAACATGCTCCTGTTTCAGCGCGTCCGTTCCGGGCATTCTCCCCAAAAAAGAATATGTTTTGCCGTCAAATCTGACAAGACCGAAAGTCTTTCTTGTCTTTCCCGTCCAGAATATCGTATCGCCGCCGTTCAGCTCATCGCTCGGCGACCAGACGGAAAACATGGGATCGATGACCCACAGCGGGTAGGCAGGTAAAAGTCTTTTCATAATAAAAACCCCTTTTTATCTTTATCATGAAATATTATACCGCGCCGCCTTTTGGAATGCAATATGGAATACAATCAAAAAAGTGAGGAAAACACGCACAATTTTTTATATGAAGGACATGAGGTCAAATTGTAAGCGTTTCCATGGAGGAAAAGGCTTCGGTTATCAGCCCGTTTACATCTAACGCCGCCTCTGCCTGTTCAACCTTTTCAAGTTTCGGCTTGATCAGCGGGTGTTTGGGCAAAAACACGGTGCAGCAGTCTTCGTAAGGAAGCACCGACGTCTCATAGGTGCCGATCTCTCGCGCGCGTTCAATGATCTCCGTTTTGTCAAAGCCGACGAGCGGACGAAGCACAGGAACATTGTTTACGACGGCATTTGAAGACGTCATGCCCTCTATCGTCTGGCTCGCGACCTGCCCGAGGCTCTCGCCTGTAACGATGCACTGCGCGCCCGTCTTTTCGCAAAGCTTTTCCGCTATGCGCATCATAAAGCGGCGCAGAAGCGTGATCATCATTTCTTCCGGGCACTTTTTGTGTATTTCTTCCTGTATGTGCGTTACGCTCACGACGTGAAGCGTAAGCCCGCCCGTATAACCCGACAGTATGCGCGCAAGCTCCTCCACCTTTTCACGCGCCTGCATGTTCGTATACGGATAGCTGTGAAAATGGACGCATTCCAACCGCATGCCCCTCTTGGCGATCATATACCCTGCAACGGGGCTGTCTATACCGCCGGACAAAAGCAACATGCCCTTCCCCGCGGTGCCGACGGGCATACCGCCCGCGCCCTTTATGATCCCCTCGAACACGAGCGCCGTGCCGTTTTCGCGGATATCCACATGCAAGACTGTATCGGGCTCGCGCACGTCAACGTGCAGAGCGGGCTTATTTTCCAGCAACCTGCCGCCGAGAGCGGCGTTGATCTGCATGGAATCGAGCGGGAAATGCTTGTCCGCACGGTTCGTTTGTATCTTGAACGAGCCGGAATCGGGAGAAATACGCAAGATCTCGCGGAATATTTCTTCCATATCCGCTTTTACCTTTGTTCCGATACTGAGCGAGTGCACGCCGAACACCTTGCGAAGGCGATCCGCGATCTCGTCCGTTCTGCTTTCGTCAAAATTTTCAACGACGTATCTTCCGCTCGGCCGCCGTATTTCGTGCCGTATTCCGCTCAAAGCCTTTTCGAGATTGTTCATAAAAATCTGTTCGAAATAGCCACGGTTTTTCCCTTTTAAATGGATCTCGCAATAGCGAACTATAATTACCTTTTCCATGTTCACCTCGTTCTTTCCGCAAGCTCGCCCGCGCATGCGTTGATTATGCTGACCGCTTCGCGACACTCTTCTTCCGTCGTCGCGGCGGAAAATGAAATGCGCAGTACGCCGTCCGCAGTTCTTTCGTCTGCACCGCAAGCCAGAATGACGCGGCTGTAACGGTTTTTCGAGGAACAGGCGGAGCCTGTTCCGACCAAAACGCCGCGGTCGTTCAGCATATGCAGCAAAACCTCGCCCCTCAGCCCCCTCGCGGATACGCTCAAAATATAAGGAGACGCATTTTCCGCGGAAAGGATCGCAAAGATTTTCCCGTCAAGCTCGCGGCGAAAAAGACCGTTAAAGGACTTTACTCTGTCAAGATCTTCCGTAAGAGTTCTGAACTTCTTTCGGGCGGCGGCTTCAAACTGCATGATCGCAAAGGTGTTTTCCGTTCCGCTTCTGTAACCGCTTTCCTGCCCGCCTCCGAAGACGAACGGAAAAAGATTTTTGGCTTTATTCCGCACGAGCGCGCCGGCGCCGCGCACGCCGCCGATCTTGTGTGCGCTTACCGAATAAAAGTCTATCTCGCCCGTCATTCTGAACGGGATCTTTCCGAATGCCTGTACGCCGTCGCTGTGAAAAAATGTACGAGGATTTTTTGCCTTCACTCTTTTGGCGACAGAAGCTATATCATTGACCGCTCCCGTTTCATTATTGACGTGAATGACGGACACGAGCGACGTTTTTTCGTCCACGAGGCGCAAAAGGTCTTCCTCGTCTGCGCCGCCGTAACGGTCGAGCTTTGCAAAGCGCACCTCAACGCCACGGCGCGCAAGTTCCGCGGCCGCCTGATAGATCGCCGCATGCTCTCCCTCCGTCGTGACGAAATTCCCGCGCCGCGCGCAGGAAAAGACCGCCTGATTGTCCGCTTCGCTTCCGCATGAAGTGAAAACGAGGTCGAATTTTAACGGGTCGGCTATATGCGCCAAAATATTTTTTCTCGCCTCGTCCATGCGTTTATGAACGGAAAATCCTTCTTTATACATGGCGGAAGGATTAAAAAAATCCTCCCCGATATAGCGCATCGCCTCGCGTACGGATCCTTCGTCCGGGCGGGTCGTCGCTGCATTGTCAAGATAGATCATAGCAATTTACAGAGCGCGCCGCCGCACTTCCATCGCGCGGCGGCGCTTTAACCTTAATTATTAAAATTTTTTTCAGCCGCTCTTTTTCGATTTATCTCGAAATTCCTGGTTTTTTGTTGAATTCCGTTTCCAAAATGTTCGGCTTATTCATATAGCGGATAACGGTAAACAAGAGCTGCTGACGGCATTCCAGCACGAGTATCTTTTTGCCCACGTTCGTCTGCGCGTGAACATAGAAAAATTCCTTATCTTTGTCCGCTTCCGTATTCGGCGTAAGAATATCCTCCTTTACGTCGGGAGATTTTTTAAGCTTTTCGTACGAATCCGACCCGACGCGGCCGATCTTGATAATCCTGTCCGTAGGGATATTATACAGATGCTTCCTGCGCCTGTTGTTAAAGACCTTGGATATGCGCAGATCGCCCGAAACGAACGTATAATCATAGCTCAGAAAGAAGGCATGCTTTTTCCTCGCCAGCATCACCGCAAGAACGATCATGAGCGCCGCGATGACCAGCCAAACGACGAGCGCGATGATGGTCGCCGTCGTGAAGCCGACCTCTTCATCGATGGGGATACCGAACAACACGTTCAGGATCGCTATAAATGCAAAAACGGCGGAAATGATCGAAAAAATTTTATAGACCAGATACTTTCTTTTTGCCGAGGCCTGATTATGAGTGTCAACACTCTCTTCGTAAAAAACTTCCTGCATAAGCACCCTTTTTTGATCAGAATTCGATGGCTCCTTCGTACACGAGCTTTGTATTGCCCGTAAGCGTAACTGTTTCGTCTGAATTATAGCGCACGATCAGATCTCCGCCGCGCACTTTAACGGTGATATCCTCATCTTTGCGGCAGTAACCGCCGAGCACCGCCGCTACGACGGAGGCGGCCGCCCCCGTTCCGCAGGCGAGCGTTTCGCCGTTGCCGCGCTCCCATACGCGCATTTTCAGCGTTTTATCGTTTACGACGCGCACGAATTCCGCGTTGATCCTCTCAGGAAAATAAGGCGCGTTTTCAAACAGCGGCCCGACGTTCGCAACGTCTACGGCGTCCACTTTATCGCAGAACACGACGCAGTGCGGATTGCCTACGTTTACGAGCGTAACGCTGTACTTCTGCCCGCCGACCTCGATCTCCCGCCCGACGACCGTTTCTCCTTCCAGCGTGGACGGGATCTTTTTGCCTTCCAGCGTGACCCTGCCCATATTGACGCTGACCGAACTCACTTTGCCGTTGAAAGTGAAAAGAGTCATCTCCTTGACGCCGCTGAGCGTTTCGATGCGCACCGTCTTATCCTTAACAAAGCCGTTGTCGTACAGATATTTCGCAACGCAGCGGATCGAATTGCCCGCCATGGCGCCTTCGCTTCCGTCTTTGTTGAAAATGCGCATTTTAGCGTCGGCGATCTCCGACTTCTCTATGAGCGTGATCCCGTCTCCGCCGATGCCGAAATGCCTGTCGACAAAATTGATCGCAAGCGATTCGGGGCAGGTGATCTTTCCGTCCATATTGTCGATGAAAATATAGTCGTTGCCGCAGCTCTGCATTTTAAGGAAAGAAATCTTCGTCTTTGCGCTGCGCAGGTGATTTATGTCTACCAGCTCCGTATTTTCCTCGTTGAACCGGCTCGCAATGATGTCTGCCAGCGCGTTCGCCGTATCGAGCGAAGTGAGCGTGGTGATGCCGAGCAGGATCGCGTGATGGTACATGCGGATATAATCGTTGATCGACGCCATATCCGTTTTGCCCGTATAAACGATATAATCGATCTTCTCCTCGTCCATAAGGTTGAAGATTGCTTCGCTTTCCGAAAGCCTGTCTACCGTCGTCACGTCGATGCCGAGCGTACGGATCGTATCCGCCGTTCCCTTGGTCGCGTAAATGTTCAAGCCCAGATCGCTGAATTTTTTGGCAAGCCCCAGGATCTCGAATTTATCCTGATCGTTGACCGTGAAATACACGCCCGCATGCTTTTGCTTTGTCGGGTGGCAGAGCTTAAAGCCCGCGGATACGAGCCCCTTGAAGAGCGCTTCCTCTATCGTCTTGCCTATGCCGAGCACCTCGCCCGTAGACTTCATTTCGGGGCCGAGCTGGGAATTTACGTCGTTGAGCTTTTCGAAGGAGAATACGGGCACCTTGACCGCCACATACGGCGAGCTCTTATACAGCCCCGTACCGTAGCCCAGCTTTTTCAGCTTTGCGCCCACCATGATCTTGGTCGCAAGCTCGACCATCGGCACGCCCGTCACCTTGCTTATATACGGTATCGTACGCGACGCGCGTGGATTCACTTCGATCACATACAGCTCGTTGTGGAACACGAGGAACTGTATGTTGATGAGCCCCTTCGTTTTGAGAGAGAGCGCGAGCTGCGTGGAACATTCGATGATCTTATCGAGCATGATGTCGCTCAGGTTATAAGGCGGATACACCGCGATGGAGTCTCCGCTGTGCACGCCCGCACGCTCGATGTGCTGCATGATGCCGGGGATCAGGACGTCCGTGCCGTCGCTGATGACGTCCACTTCGAGCTCCTGCCCCATAAGATACTTGTCGCAGAGCACGGGGTTTTCGATGTGCTGCGCCAAAATGACGTCCATGTAGCGGGAGATGTCGCCTTCCGTGAACGCGATAGTCATGTTCTGACCGCCGATGACGTAGGACGGGCGCAGCAGGACGGGATAACCGAGTTTTTCCGCCGCCGCGAGCGCCTCTTCTTTCGTCATGACGGTCAGGCCCTTCGGGCGGCTGATGCCGAATTTTTCGAGCAACTCGTCGAAGCGCTCCCTGTCTTCCGCCATGTCTACGCTGTCGGCAGACGTGCCGAGAATGCGCACGCCGTGCTTGTCGAGATAGTTGCAAAGTTTGATCGCCGTCTGCCCGCCGAATGTGATGACCACGCCGTACGGCTTTTCCTTGTCGATGACGTTCTGCACGTCTTCGGGCGTGAGCGGCTCGAAGTACAACCTGTCCGCCGTGTCAAAGTCGGTGGAGACCGTTTCAGGGTTGTTGTTTATGATGATCACTTCATATCCGAGCTCTTTGAGCGTCCAGACGCAGTGAACGGACGAATAGTCGAACTCGATGCCCTGCCCGATGCGGATCGGACCCGAACCGATAACGATGATGCGCTTTTTCGTACTCTCTTTAATGAAAGGCGTCGCCTCGTCGTGCGCGTGATCGTCATAGGTGGAATAGAAGTACGGCGTTTCGGCGGAGAATTCCGCGGCGCAGGTATCCACCATCTTGTACACCGCTTTGCGGTGGTACGGGATCTTCTGCCCGGAAAGTTTTTCCAGTTCTTTATCGGGATAGCCGAGCCTTTTACCCTCGTCGTACAGGGCGCGGGTGAGCTTTTCGCTCGCAAGACGTTTTTCAAATTGAACGAGATTGTTGAGCTTATTGATAAACCAGCGGTCTATTTTGGTGATCTCGAATATTTCGTCTACGGAAATGCCCGCTTTCAGCGCGGCAAATACCGTGAACAGGCGCTCGTCGGAGAGCTTTTTCAATTCTTCCCGAAGATCTTTGCCTTCATACTTATCGAGATTGAGCGAAGACAGGGAGATCTCCGCGCCGCGCACCGCCTTCATGATCGCCATTTCAAACGAGGTTCCGATAGACATGACCTCGCCCGTCGCCTTCATGCGCGTGCCGAGTTCGCGCTTTGCATACAGGAATTTATCGAACGGCCATTTCGGAAGTTTTACGACCACGTAGTCGAGAGTAGGCTCGAAGCAGGCAAACGTTTTGCCCGTAACGTCGTTTCTGATCTCGTCAAGCGTATATCCGAGCGCGATCTTGGTCGCAACTTTTGCGATCGGATACCCCGTCGCTTTGGAAGCGAGCGCCGACGAACGGGACACCCTCGGATTGACTTCTATGACGGAATATTCAAAGGAAGCGGGATTGAGCGCGAATTGGCAGTTGCAGCCGCCCTCGATGCCGAGTTCTGTAATGATCTTCAAGGAAGCGCTGCGGAGCATCTGGTATTCCTTGTCCGCAAGCGTCAGCGCGGGCGCCACAACGATGGAATCTCCCGTATGGATGCCGACGGGATCGAAGTTTTCCATGGAGCAGACGGTGATCACGTTGCCGTGGCTGTCTCTCAGCACCTCAAACTCGATCTCTTTCCAACCGTAAATATACTTTTCAACGAGTACCTGCGTGATCGGCGAGAGCATCAGGCCGTTGTGCGAAATGGAACGGAGCTCTTTTTCGTTATACGCCACGCCGCCGCCGGCGCCGCCGAGCGTGAACGCAGGGCGAATGATGACGGGGTACCCGATCTTATCAGCGACCGCAACGCACTCCTCCACCGTGTAGGCGATGTCGGAGGGAACGACGGGCTGCCCGATCTTCTGCATGGTCTCTTTGAAGAGTTCGCGATCCTCCGCCCTGTCGATGGCGTCGACGTTCGTGCCGATGAGTTTTACGCCCCATTGGTCGAGGAAGCCCTCTTTTGCCAGCTGGCAGCCGATGGTGAGCCCCGTCTGCCCGCCGAGAGAGGCGAGCAAGCTGTCCGGCCGCTCCTTTTTGATGATACGTTTGATAGACTCCAAGGTGAGCGGTTCGAGATAAATCTCGTCCGCAAGCGCCTTATCCGTCATGATCGTGGCGGGGTTGGAATTGCAGAGAACGACGTTCACGCCCGCGTCTTTGAGCACGCGGCAAGCCTGCGCGCCCGCATAGTCGAATTCGGCGGCCTGACCGATGACGATGGGTCCCGATCCGATGACGAGAACTTTTTTGATATCGCTTCTTTTAGGCATTCTTCTTTCCTCCGTCCATCATGTTCATAAACCTGTCGAAAAGGTCGCGCGCGTCGAGCGGCCCCGCACACGCTTCGGGGTGAAATTGCACCGTAAAGGCATTCAGTTCCGGATACTCCACGCCTTCGCACGTATTGTCGTTGGCGTTGACGAAGCTGAGCGTGCCGACGCCTTTAATGGAATCGGCAAGCACTTCATACCCGTGGTTTTGGCTGGAAATATAGACCGTTCCCGTTTTCAATTCCTTTACCGGCTGATTTGCGCCGCGGTGCCCGTACTTCATCTTTTTCGTCTTTCCGCCCATCGCGAGCGCAAAGAGCTGATGCCCGAGGCATATGCCGAAGATCGGAAGCTTACCTGCAAGTTTCCTGATATTTTCAATGATACCCGTGTTTTCCGCGGGATCTCCCGGGCCGTTCGTCAGCATGAGCCCGTCCGGTTTCAGCGCAAGGATCTGTTCCGCCGTATACCATGCGGGAAGGCGCATTACGTCGCACCCCCTGTTCACGAGTTCTCTGACGATGTTTTCCTTTGCGCCGAAATCCCACAAAGCGACCTTTCTCTTCGCCTTGTCCGCTTTATAATCGATCCTATCGGAGCAGGTGCAGTTCATGACCGCGTCGCGGATCGCGAATTTTCCGATCGCCGCGACGTCGGAAACGGGTCGGGAAGAGATGACCGCGTTCATGACGCCCGCCTCGCGGACTGTTTTGGTCAGCTCACGCGTATCCACCCCGTAAACGCCCACGATATTGTTTTGTTTGAGATATTCCTCTACCGTGCCTTCGCAACGAAAATTGGAGGGCTTATCACAAAATTCGCGGACGATATATGCGGTAAGATACGGCTTTTTGCTTTCCCTGTCCGAAAGGATCATGCCGTAATTTCCGATCAGAGGGAACGTCTGAATGACGATCTGCCCGTAATAGCTGGGATCGGTGAGCGTCTCTATATAGCCCGTCATACCCGTCGTAAAGACGAGCTCGCCGAGCACGTCGCCGCGCGCGCCGAAACGCTTTCCTTCGAAAACCTGCCCGTTCTGCAAGGTCAGATAAACTTTTTCTTCCTTCATATGCACTCCATTCCGATTGTATGTTTTTGTTATTTGAGCAATTTTACGAGCACGGCTTTCTGCGCATGCAATCTGTTTTCCGCCTCGTCGAATATCTCCTGCGCGTGCGCTTCGAATACCTCGTCTTCTATCTCCTCTCCGCGGTGCGCGGGCAGGCAGTGCAATACGAGCGCGTCGGGCTTGGCAAGAGCCATAACGTCTTTATTGACGCAATAATTCCTGAATATCTTTTCCCTTTCCGCTTTTTCCGCTTCCTGCCCCATGGACGCCCACACGTCCGTGTATACGGCGTCGGCGTCTTTCGCCGCCGCGGCGATGTCCTGCGTGACCGTCAGTTTGCCGTTCTTTTCCGCCCATGCGCAGATATCTTGGTCGGGTTTGTACCCTTCGGGGCAGGCGACTGCGACCTCCATGCCCATCTTGATACCGCCGACGATGAGAGAATTCGCCATATTGTTTCCGTCGCCGACAAAGCACAATTTGAGCCCCTTGAAGCTCCCCTTATATTCGCGTATCGTCATCAGATCCGCAAGCACCTGGCAGGGGTGGCAGTAATCGGTAAGCCCGTTGATGATCGGAATGGAACCGTATTTCGCGAGGTCTTCCACATCCTGCTGGGCAAAGGTGCGGATCATGATTCCGTCGAGATAACGGGAAAGCACCCGCACCGTGTCTTTGATCGGCTCGCCGCGCCCGATCTGCAGATCTCTGTCGGACAGAAAGAGCGCATATCCGCCGAGCTCATACATGCCTACTTCAAAACTCACGCGGGTGCGGGTGGAAGACTTCTGAAATATCATGCCGAGCTTTTTGCCCTTCAAATGGTGGTGCTCGATATGATTTTTGCGCTCATATTTGAGCTGATCCGCAAGGTTCAGGATCGCAAAGATCTCCTCGGACGAAAGATCCGCCAGTTTCAGTAAATGTTTCATTCAGACAATACCTCGTTCAATATTTTTAACCCCGCGTCCATCTCCCCCTTACTGACCGTAAGCGGAGGCAGAAGGCGCAATCTGCTTTTCGCCGTTAAAACGATGAGCCCGCGTTCCAAACACCTTTCGGCGACTTCGCGCGCATTTTTATTCTTCAATTCAAGCCCGATCATCAGGCCTAAGCCGCTCACGCCGAGAACATTCGGCATGCGCCCGAGATAGGTACGCATATAGGCGCTCTTGCCCTGCACTTCTAACAGAAGTTTATCGTCTATTCTGGAAAGCACGCTGATCGCCCCCGCGCAGGATACGGGATTTCCGCCGAAGGTGGATCCGTGATCGCCCGCGGTGAGCGTGTTCTGCGTCTTTTCAAAGAACATCGTCGCCCCGAGCGGCAGCCCCCCCGCAAGCCCTTTTGCCGTCGTAACGATGTCGGGGGATATGCCGTACTGCATGTAGGCGTACAGACTGCCCGTTCTGCCGTTGCCCGTCTGCACCTCGTCTATAATAAGAAGGATATCTCTTTCTTTGCAAAATTTTTCGATCTTTTTCACATCGTCCGCGGAAAGCGCGTTCACGCCGCCTTCACCCTGCACGAGTTCGAGCATGACGGCACACGTCCCGTTTCCGCATTCCGCTTTCACTCCCGCAAACGTGGGGTCTGCATACGTAAACCCGTCGAGGAAGGGCATAAAATATTTATGCATCGCGTCCTGCCCCGTCGCGGTAAGCATCGCCATCGTCCTGCCGTGGAAGGAATTTTTCAGCGTTACGATATGAAACCGCTCCTCGCCGTATTTATCGAAGGAATACTTGCGCGCCGTTTTGATGGCGCACTCGTTTGCCTCCGCGCCCGAATTGGAGAAAAACACCTTTTCAGCGCCCGTCCTCTTGCACAAAAGCTCCGCAAGTTCCGCCTGCGGGCGGGTATAGTAGTTGTTGGAGGCATGCTGAACCTTGTTGATCTGCGCGATGACGGCTTCTTTCCACGCCTCGTCGTTCACGCCGAACGAATTGACGGCGATGCCGCTGCCGAAGTCTATGTATTCCTTTCCGTCTTCCGAACGCAGCGTCGCGCCCTTTCCGTCGTAAATATCCGCTGAAAAACGATTGTATGTGCCGGCTATATAAGCGCCGTCCTTTTCTTTCAGTTCCTGAAAATCCATATTACACCTATTTTATCTATTCTACCATAAATCGCGCGCAAAAGCAATTTTTTGCGGAAGCATTTTGTAATAAGTTTTCCCCAAAAAAAGAGACCGATTTAAAAATCAGTCTCCGTTGATAAACATCGTTCCGATGCCGCTGTCGGAAAGAGTTTCCACCAAAATGGAATGCTCGACCCTTCCGTCGATGATGAACACCTTTTTCACCCCGCGGCGGATCGCCTCTTTGCAACAGTCTATTTTCGGGATCATTCCTCCCGAAATGATACCCTGCTTGACGAGCGACGGGATATCGCTCACATATATTTTGGAAATGAGGCTGCTCTCGTCGTCCTTATCGCGCAAAACGCCCTTCGTATCCGTCATAAGGATAAGGCTCTGCGCATTCAACGCTCCCGCGATCTCTGCCGCGGCGGTATCGGCGTTCACGTTGTAAACATTTCCTTCGTCGTCATAACCGACCGTGGAAATAACGGGGATATAACCGAGCGCGAGCGCGTCGGTTATGACCTTTGTATCCACATGAACGATCTTCCCCACATAGCCGAGCTTTTCGTCCTGCATTTCGCATTTCATCATATGCCCGTCCAAGCCGCACAGCCCGACGCTCTTCCCTCCGAAATGCTCGATGCGGTCGACGAGCGCTTTATTGATCTTGCCGGCAAGCACCATGCGCACGATCTCGGCCGTCTCCTTATCGGTATAACGGAGACCGTCGATAAACTTGGACTCTTTGCCCGTCTTTTTGAGCATTTCCGAAATTTCAGGCCCGCCCCCGTGCACGAGCACAACCTTCACGCCGATCAGATTTAAAAGCACGATGTCGCGCATGACCGAATTTTTCAGTTCTTCGTTGATCATCGCGTTCCCGCCGTACTTTACCACCACGACTTTTCCGTTATAATCCTGTATATACGGGAGCGCTTCCGCAAGGATATGCGCGCGCGTCTGCTTATCGTTTATATTCTCCATTTTTCCAAATCCGTCCGTTCAAAATTTCTTCTATACTGCGGCGCAAATTGTGGCGTCAGGTGCGGTAATCTCCGTTGATCTTTACATAGTCATAGGTGAGGTCGCACCCCCACGCGGTCGCCCTGGCGTTCCCGTCGCTGAGAGATATAAGTATTTCGATCTCGTCTTCGGAGAGTATCCTCTTCGCATCTTCTTCGGAAAAAGGTATACGGCTTCCGCCGCGGCACACGTCCAGCACTCCTGCTCTCGACTTGAAAGCGAGGTCGACTTTATGAATATCGACGTCCGCGCCCGAATAGCCGATGGCACAGAGAACCCTTCCCCAGTTTGCGTCAGCCCCGAACATGGCTGCCTTGAACAGAGAAGACTGTATGACCGATTTCGCGACCGTTCTCGCCGCCTTCTTACTTTTTGCTCCGGTAACCTTGCATTCGAGCAGCTTGGTCGCCCCCTCTCCGTCTTTGGCAATTTTACGGCACAGATACGTGGTAACCTTTGCAAGCGCCTTGCGGAACGCCGTAAAATCTTTTCCCGCCTCTTCGATCGGAGCATTGCCCGCAAGCCCGTTCGCGAGAACGCATACCATGTCATTCGTAGAAGTATCCCCGTCGACGCTGACCATATTGAAAGAGTCTTTCACATCGGCGGAAAGCGCTTTTTGCAGCATCGCGGGAGAGATCGCCGCGTCAGTCGTTACAAAGATGAGCATGGTCGCCATATTGGGGTTGATCATGCCGACGCCCTTCCCGATCGCCCCGATGCGGCACTCCTTGCCGCCGAGCGTAAACGTATAAGCGACCTGCTTTTCCACGGTGTCCGTCGTCATGATACCCTGCGCCGCAAAATCACTGTTTTCGCCGAGGCCCTTTACGAGCGATTCCATACCGCCCGCAATGGGTTCGAGGGAAAGCGGCTGACCGATCACGCCCGTAGACGCGACCACAACGTCTTTTGCGGGGATGCCCGTGTGCTTTTCCACGAGGGCGCACATTCCCTCCGCGATCTCTACGCCGTCGGCATTGCAGGTATTTGCGTTGCCGCTGTTACAGACGATCGCCTGCGCATAGCCGTCGGAAACATGTTTCTTCGTTACGAGGAGCGGCGCGCCCTTCACGAGATTCTGCGTATAAACACAGGCCGCGGAGGCGCGCACGTCGCTTACGATCAAAGAAAGATCGCGCTTTGTTTTATTTTTTCTGATGCCGCAATGTACGCCGTTCGCTTTAAATCCCTGCGCCGCGCATACGCCGCCCGTAATCTTTTTCATAAAAACACCTCTAAAATTCTTCGCCCGTCATTTCAGCGAAATCGTTTCGTCAAGCCCGAGCATGATGTTCATACACTGCACGGCCGCGCCGGACGCGCCTTTACCGAGATTGTCGAACACCGACGCAAGCATGATGCGCTCCTCATTCCCGTCGACAAATATTTCCATTTCATTTGTGCCTACCAAAGGATTTGCCGCGAGATATTGGCGCCCTTCCCGCGCAACTTTTACAAAATTACGCGACGCATAGTACTCTTCAAAATATCTTCTGAGGCTGTTCGGATCTGTTTTCTTTTTCATAAGGCGGGTATGCAGCGGAACGCAAACGCACATGCCGCTGTAAAAATCGGCAACGATGGGATCGAATATCGGTTTGTAATCCAACCCGCAAACATACTGCATTTCAGGCAAATGCTTATGATTTTGCGTCAGAGCATATTGTCTGGGGCTCTCATATTCCTCCGCCCTGTTTTCAGCCTCGTACTCGGCGATCATTTTTTTACCGCCGCCGCTATATCCCGTAACAGAATGACAGACGAACGGATAGTCTTTTTCGACAAATCCGCCCGCAATGAGCGGATACACCAATGAAATAAACCCGCTCGCATGGCAACCGGGCACCGCGACCCTGTTCGAACTTCTGATCTTGTCTTCATGCGCCTTCGAAAGCTCCGGGAAACCATACGCCCATTCCGGGGCGGTGCGGTGCGCGGTAGAAGCGTCGATAATCCTGACCTTATCGTTTTCAATCAAGGAAACGGACTCTTTCGCCGCCGCATCGGGCAGACACAAAAAGACGACGTCGGCCTCATTGATGCACGCCTTTCTCGCAGCGGGATCCTTGCGGAGATCTTCGGGCAAAACGCGCACGGCAACGTCCGTACGCTTTGCCATGCGCTCAAAAATTTTAAGCCCCGTAGTGCCCTCTTTTCCGTCGATAAAAATATTAAACATGCCCTCTGTCCTCTCCGCAACAGTCCGCGGCGCCCCGCAAAGCAGAGCGCCACATAAAAATATTCTGTTTTATTTCAGCTTTTTCTGATCGAGCAACGCCTTCACTTTAATAGGCAGACCGAACAGATTGATAAAGCCTTCCGCATCGTGCTGGTTGTAAACGTCTTCCTCGCCGAACGTCGCGATCTCTTCGCTGTACAGAGAATGCTCGCTCTTAACCCCGGCATTGATAACGTTGCCCTTGTATATTTTGAGCCTGACTTCGCCGCTCACGTTTTCCTGCGTTTTATCTACAAAAGCGGAGAGCGCTTCGCGAAGCGGCGTAAACCACTGCCCGTTATAAACGAGGTCGGCGAATTTGATGGCAACGTGCTGTTTAAAATGCTGCGTTTCCTTGTCGAGACAGATGCTTTCCAAAATTTCGTGCGCGGCATAGAGGATCGTACCGCCGGGGGTCTCATACACGCCGCGGCTCTTCATGCCGACGAGACGGTTTTCAACAAGATCCGCAATCCCTACGCCGTTCGCCCCGCCGATCTTGTTGAGCGTTTCGATAATCTCGATCGATCCCAACTTTTTGCCGTTCACGGCGACGGGAATACCCTTTTCAAAGGTAAGCGTTACATACGTCGGCTGATCGGGCGCCTTTTCAGGGGATACGCCGAGCTCCAAAATCTTATCGTACTGCGGCTCGTTTGCGGGATCTTCCAGGTCCATACCCTCATGGGAAAGGTGCCACAGGTTTTTATCTTTGGAATAGTTCGTTTCGCGCGTGATTTTCAGAGGGATCTTGTGCGCTTCGGCATAATCGATCTCCTCGTCGCGGCTCTTTATATTCCAGATGCGCCAAGGCGCGATGATCGTCATTTCGGGCGCGAACGCTTTGATGGTCAGTTCAAAGCGAACCTGATCGTTCCCCTTGCCGGTACAACCGTGGCAAATCGCGTCTGCCCCTTCCTTTTTGGCGATCTCAACGATGCGCTTCGCGATCACGGGACGGGCAAAAGACGTTCCAAGCAGATATTTGTTTTCATACACCGCCCCGGCTTTTACCGTGGGATAGATGTAATCTTCAATAAACTCTTTGCGCAAGTCTTCGATATAAAGCTTAGACGCGCCCGTTTTGATCGCCTTTTCTTCCAGGCCTTCGAGCTCGCTCTCCTGCCCTACGTCCGCGGAAACCGCGATGACTTCGCAGTTGTCGTAATTCTCTTTGAGCCACGGAATGATGATGGACGTATCCAAGCCGCCCGAGTATGCAAGAACAACTTTTTTGATCTTCTTTTCCATTTGCGTTCTTTCCTTGTTATAAAACTGTGAAAATTATACAATGATTATATCATTAAGTCAAGCGTTTGAAAGACATATTTTTGAATTATTCAAAATGAACTTAATATTTTTGCATATAATTTATAAATATGCACGAATATTCACGTTTTTATGCATATTCACAAAAAGACACATCATTTTCTTTCCCGCGGCGCGCCGCCGGAAAGCTTCGGAAAAAACGCCGCTATTTCCTCCTCGCGGAACTGCTCCGCCCTGAAACGGTCAAACGGCACATTCCTGAGAAATATAAAGTGATCGCTTTCCCCGTCTTTCTGAAAATAAACGATATATTTTGATCGGTCATAGCGAACTTTTTTCACGTTCTCCGGCGAAAATGTATACGTTCCGCCTTTCACCTTTACCGTAATAACGCCGCCCGAAAAACCGAGCTCGTAAGCGATCGCATATTTTACTTTTGAAAGATACAGCACAAGCGCCGCTATAAATCCGACGGCGCACAAAGCAAAAGCGATAAAATAGAGGGCCGCCCCCACTATCCCCCAAATCAAAAACACCATGGCCAAAACAAGCAGCACTAAGCTCGTAAAAACAAATAGCCTTTTGATCCGTTTTATAAACTTCAAAACATCCGGTTTCATTCGCACCCCCTGGACGCAACACATCGCTACTTATTTCATTTCTATCGTACGAAAAATTTTACACGGCAGGATATACGCCGCAGTCATCTATACAAAAGAGTCAAAAAAGAAAATTCTTTCAACCGCTTTTTCCTCGCCGCCTGATCGGGCAGCACCTTTTCCACCTCCCGCCAAAAAGCCGGGGAATGATCAAGATGCGCGATATGACACAGTTCATGCACGATCACATATTCCTGCAAATCCGTCGGCAACATAGACAGCCGCCAATTCAGCTTTATCGCATGCTCCGCGTCGCAGCTGCCCCAGCGCGCTTTGAAATCGCGCACGGCAACGTCGTTCGGAAACAGCCCGACCGATTTGGAAAGCAGAGCGGTCTTTTCCACGAGCAAAAAAGATCGCGTTTTTTCAAAAAAGCCGTGCATACTCTTTAAATTTTTTAAATAGACGACGCCGTTTTCTTCACGATTTCTCCTTGCTCCCAAAACGAGCGCATGTTCGATCCCGTCGATAAGGAGCGAGCGACCTTCTTTTACGGCACAAAATTTTGAAGAAATCTTCTCCGCATCGAAAAGCTTGGAAGCGATCCATTTTTCATGCTCGCGGACAAACCGACCGATCGCCTCATCAGCCATGCCGTACGGCGCCCGAACGATCACCTTCCCTTCTCTGACCAACAGAGAAATCGTCTTGCGGCGGCTCTTTTCTACCCGATAAACCAGATCAAGCAAAGCAAACCCTCGCCGCGACCACTGTCTCCGCTCCGTTTTTTATACCCTCTACCGCAAATACGCCGGGGGAAAGTTCCTTTCTGTAAAAAGACAAAACATCTCCCTCGTGGCTTTGCTTTATATAATGGATCTGAAAACTCCGAAGTCTTGACCGCTTTAATTCTTCCACCGAAAAACAATTAAAAATATAATCGGCATATTTGATATTGTTCACATGATAATTCAAATCATATTCGGAATTTGCAATTTTCAAAGAAAAATCCGGAACACCGCGCGCTCCACACTCAGGTACCGCCCAATCTTCAAAAGTCACGCTTCTTTCCTCGATAAACCGATCCGTTTTGCAAGGTATACGCGACGCGGGCACGATCCTTCCCTGCGCGTTCAGTATGCACCAACGCGAAAAGGCATTGATCAGCCGTTCTCCGCTTACGCTCTCTATTGAAAAGCTGCGCTCAAAAATCGCCTTATTCGGCGCATGCGGCCAAGTTACAGTTTTGATCTCTTCCAAATATGCGGGCTTGCGCAAAACCTCTACATATATTTTGGAAAGCACCCAAAACATACCGTCTTTGCGCAGCAAAGAATCGCCGAAGCCCAAATGCTCCGCATGCTCTGCCGCGATCTCCTGAAAACGCCCTAAGATCGCAGAGGGCTTGATCTCCTGCATAAAATCAGCTTCGTAATTTTTTACGGTTCCGGCTTCTTCCATTACATTCTTTACGTCGCTCATTCGTACTCCCGCCTCATAAATTCGCTTATAAAATTTTACTACAAATCTCAAAAAATGTCCATTGCTTTTACACCCTTTTTCCGTTCGATGAAAACCGCTTCCGACATTTATTATATCTGGCATACTACTTTGTAAATAAATGAATTTGGCAATGAATTTCATTTTTTACTTGACAGTTTATAGAAAATAATATATAATATTGTCGAAGGAGGGTTTAAAATGGATCCCACAAATGAAAACGAAAACGTATCCGCGATCAGCAGCGATCTGATCCGCGGGCACATCAATACGATCATTTTGCGAACACTGTACGACGGGGATAAATACGGCTACGAGATCATTAACGAGATCGAGGAAAAGAGCAAAGGTCAGTATTCGCTCAAACAGCCCACCCTGTACAGCGCCTTAAAACGGCTGGAAAGTCAGGATTTTGTTACCTCGTATTGGGGAGGCGTATCCAACGGCGGGCGCAGAAAATACTTTCAGATAACCGATAAGGGCAAAAAAATTGTCGAGCAAAACCTTGCGGAATGGGAATATTCCCGTACCGTGATCGACAGTTTGATCTCCGAAAAGGATTATGATTTCAGCAATCCTCCGCCCTCCGCAGTAGACTTTTCCCTTCTGAAAAAGTCTACCACGCGAGTGCGCTCTTCGGGCGACCTGTCGCACGACGATATCGACCTCGAAGCCTATAACGAAGAAACTCCGTCGGCAGACGCTCACGAAGAGATCGAGGAAATTTCCGCAAGCACGTCCGCAGATACCGCAACGGAGGAGGGAGCCTCCGCCGAAGAATCTGCCGCCGCGCAGCAGACGGTCCCTGAATCGGACGATCGGGAGAGTGTTTCCGTCGTACAGACAGACGAGAGCTATGAAAATGTCCCCTACCCTATCGAAAACGTGTATACCGAAGCGGAGCAGGATGCATCCGTAAATCAGAGCGGAACGGCGCAAACCGATCCCGAGCCGCAGCAGCAGGCGGCCGAAGCCCGCTCCTCTTATACATACAGTCAGAGCGTACAAGAAAGCAACGAGCCCGAGCCTTCTCCCGCACAACACGATCCTTGGATCGACGAAGAACAGCGGCGCATTCAGCATGAAAACTACCGCAATCTCGTCGGCGACGAAGACGACGCCACCGCATACTATTATGCGCAGGTCGCCCGCCAGAACAGAGAGCAGCGCGAATCTGCGGCAGCTTCGGCAGCTGAGGCCGCCCCCGTACAGGAGCCCGTTTATCAGAGCGAAGCTCCGCAGCAGGAAGAAACATCGCCGTATGGCGGACAGGCAGCGACCGAATACGACGATACATATCTGGAAAATCGGGCAATTTCATCGGAACTGCTCTATTCCAACCGCTCTCCCGCGGAGCGCAATTATAAAGACCTGCTCTCCCGCTTGTACGATAATACAAGGCACGAACCCGAGGAGCCTTATTACGAAGTTCCCCCGCAGGAAGAAGTGCCGCCCGTCGGTTACGAAACCGCGGACATGCAGCAAAGCGAACCGACGCCCGAGCCGCAGCCGACCGACGTTGCACAGGACACCGTAGCGCACGCCGAACAGGTATATACCGACGCGGCTCCCGCAAGCAACGTAGAATTTTATGACATTGCGGAGCACGCGGAAAACGACGGAATACGCATCACCACCTCCAACGGGGCACGCAACCGCAACACCCCCGCCAAGACGGTCGGTAACGTATTCGACAAGGGAAAAGCCCTTTTTATGAGTGCGCTCTATGTGTTCGTCATCGCGCTGATCGAGTGCATCGTCAACCTCTGCATCCGCGGCGCGATCGATTCGCACCCCGCATATGTTGTTCTGCCTTTTGTGGCAACATTCGTCATGTTCGGCGTTTTCCTTTTCCTGTATCTGAAAGGTTACGGCAAAAACAGCAGAAAAACACAGTCAAGATCCTACATTTCGGCAAGCCTGATATTATTCGCAAACCTCGTAATCATCATCTGCCTGATCGCCTATCTCATCATTTATAACGCAAATACGGGCGTCACATTCGTGCAGATACTCAAATACGGGATCCTGCCCTGCATTTTTGTGTTCAATATTCCGTTGTTTGCAATCTTTTACAGCTATCACAGTAACAAACAATAAAAAAAGAGAGAGCTCCGCTCTCTCTTTTTTTATCCCGATACGGACAGGAGCCACCTGCTCGCCTGTTCCCTGTCCGTAAACACGAGATACGGTACGTTTTTCTCATGCAAGATCGCAAGCATGGAAGGCAAAACATCTTTTTTATAAGACCGTATCCACTTTATAAAATCTTCCCGAACGACCTCCGTACAGCCCTCCGCCATATCGGGACGCGCCTTGCCCTCATATTCCTTCGCGCGATCGAAAACGCTCTGCATGCAGAGCTCGGAAGGTATATCCAACACGATGCACAAATCCGCATACGCCAGCCTGCGACCGAAAGTCCTGCGATAATTCCCGTCCATCACCCATGCGGATTTTTTCAGTTCCGATTCCAAAAGGCTGTCAAACTCCTCGGCGGTACGATTCTCCCACCCATTGAGCCACCACAGCCGATCCAAATGTATGACCGGCAGGTTCAGAGCGCTCCCGATCCCGCGGGAAAGCGTACTCTTCCCCGCGCCGCCGTTGCCGACGACTAAAATTTTTTGATATTTATTCTTCATTTTCCCGCCTGCACAATCATATCCAGCTTTTGATTTCCAGAGCCTCGTTCGTGAGCAGATCTTTATCGTTCTTTGTAAACAGCGCCATATACTCAATATTTTTACGAGGTTTGAGCGGCGCACAAGTCAGATTTTTAACGTACAGCCCATACTTTGCAGCTTCATTGCATACCGAAATCACGGCGTTTGACCTGTCCCGAGAGCTCTTTACGACACCGTGTTTATCGAGTGCTTTCGGGCCGCATTCAAACTGCGGCTTGATAAGAGCAAACAATCGCCCGTACTCCGGCAATATCCCGGAAACCGCCTCAAACAACAGTTTTAAAGAAATAAAGCTTACGTCTATCGCAACGCCATCTATTTTCTCCGCGAGATCTTCTCTTTTCAGATACCTCGCATTGCACTTATCCATCACGCAGACCCGCGGATCTTTCCGCAGCTTTTCGTCGAGCTGGCTCTCGCCGACGTCGATCGCATACACTCTTTTCGCGCCGCCCTGTAAAAGGCAATCGGTAAAGCCGCCCGTGCTCGCCCCGATGTCCGCAAAGACTCCGCCCCCGACGCTTTCGCCGAAATCCCGCAACGCCTTATAAAGCTTGAAGCCTCCTTCCGAAACAAAGGAGACTTCTGTATCTTCCACAATAACAAGGTCGCCCTCCCGCACTTCGTCCGAAGCGGCGGCAAGCTTTCCGTTGAGCATTACGCGCCCGTCCGAGATCGCTCGGGCGGCTTTCGTTCTTGACGAAAAGCCATGGGCAGCCAAATATTTGTCGAGGCGCATTATTTTTCCCTCGCGCGCACAAAGCGCGTAAATTCTTCCAAAAAACTGCATTCATAGGGAAGCTGGCCGAGCAGCTTCAAGCAGAGATCGCAATAATAATCCGCCTTTTCTTTGCATTTTTCCATACCGTATATATTGACGGCGGAAATTTTGTGTTCCTGCTCGTCTTTGCCGATCGTTTTTCCGAGCTTTTCAAATTCGCCCGAAACATCGAGCATATCGTCGGTGATCTGAAACAAATACCCGAGGTTTTTGCCGTATTCAAGCAAAAGCGAGACGATATTTTCGTCTGCGCCGTATACATAGGCGGGCACCGCTACGGCGCTCATAAACATTTTCGCAGTTTTATTGCGGGCTATAAATTCGTAATCTTTTTCGTTCGCTTCGGTATTTCCCTGAAAATAGAGATCCGCCGCCTGTCCTGCGATCATACCCTCCGCCCCCGCATTTTTTGCGATGAGCATCGCCGCATTCAGATACGTCCGCCCCTTTTTACCCTCTCCGAGACAGATCTCGAACGCCCTGTTCAGCAGAGCGTCTCCCGCCAGGATCGCCTGTCCTTCCCCGAATTTTTTATGAGAAGAAGGCTGCCCCCTGCGAAAATCGTCGTTGTCCATCGCCGGAAGATCGTCATGAATGAGGGAGTATGTATGGATCATCTCCAAGGCGATCGCCAGAGAAGCGACGTCCGAAATTTTACCGCCCAGCATCTGCGCGCCCGCAAACATCAGAACGGGCCGCACGCGCTTGCCTCCGACCAAAAGCGAATACCTGAAACTTTCGTCGAGCACCTGCGGCTTGAACGAAACCGAAGCGAGATATTCTGCGAGCGAACGCTCGAACGCGTCGCCGAATTCTTTAAACTTATCTTGAAAATCCGTCAAGTTTTATCTCCTTGAAGCCGCTATATATGTATTGTACAGCAGCATCGTTATCGTCATAGGCCCGACGCCTCCGGGAACAGGCGTAATATACGAGGCCTTATCCTTTACGTTTTCAAAGTCTACGTCTCCGCAAAGCTTTCCGTTTTCATCTCTGTCCATACCGACGTCGATGACCACGGCACCCTCTTTGACCATATCGGCGGTCACGAATTTCGCCTTGCCGATCGCAACGACCAAAATATCCGCCGCCGCGCAGACCTCTTTTAAATTTTGCGTCTTGCTGTGGCAAACCGTTACGGTCGCGTCCGCATTGACAAGGAGCATCGCCATCGGCTTTCCGACGATGTTGGAACGCCCCAGCACGACCGCAGACTTTCCTTTCGGGTCGATGCCGTACGCTTCGAGCATTTTCATGACGCCGAAAGGCGTGCATGCCACGATCGTTTCGCGGTTCATCGCGAGATTTCCGACGTTTTCGGCGCAGAAGCCGTCCACATCTTTCGTGTGCGGTATCCTGCGCAGAATCTTGCGCTCGTCGAGATGTTTGGGAAGCGGCAGCTGAACGAGAATGCCGTCTATCTTTTCCGAAACGACCAGTTCGTCGATCAGCGCCTCCACGTCGCTCTGCGTAGTTTCCGCGGGCAGATGATAGGAGTACGACCTGATACCAACTTCTTCGCACGCCTTGATCTTATTGCGGACATATACCTGAGAGGCGGGATCTTCCCCCACCAAAACGACCGCAAGCCCGATCTCGCCTTTTGTGCGCTTGAACTCCGCCACTTTCTCTTTCAGCTCGCCGCGCAGCTTTGCCGCAAGAGCCTTTCCGTCAATCAATGTGCTCATTTTTATCTCCCGCAATGACCGCAGCCAAAACGCCGTTCACGAAGCCGGCGCTCTTTTCGGTCGAATATTTTTTAACGAGCCCCACCGCTTCGTCTATACTGACGACGGAAGGCACGTCATTCACATAAAAAATTTCAGCCAGTGCCATGAGCAGAATGCTCCTGTCTACCGGAAACATTCTCCTTTCGGAAAAGCCTATGGCATGCTTGTCTAAAACGGCAGACAGCTCTGCGCGATGTTCTGCAACGAGGGAAACAAGCTTGTCCGCATAATCCTTTTCCTCATCGTTCAGCTCCGCCGCCCTGTATACCGCGCGGCGGCATTCGTTATCTTCCGCAAATTCGGAAGCGAATATTACCTTAAAAGCGCTTTCTCTCGCCTTGCTTCTCATAACCTTATTTGCCCTTTATAAACTCAAATATTCCCCTCGCCGAAAAACGAGGGGAATATCATTTTTCTGTCAGTTTGCCTCCGCGGGATGCTCCTCCGAAAACTCAACGCCGACAACATAAACGTCTACCTTGGCGATCTTATATTTCGTCATCGCCTCCACGTTATGCTTTACCGTCTGCTGAATTTTAAAGGCAACCTCCGGCACCGTATAACCGTAGTCGACCTTTACGGAAATATCCGCATAGATACCGTCTTTTTCGAAATAGAGTTTCAGACCTTTTCTCTTCCCCGAAAGGAGTTCCACCCCTTCCACTTCCGAAACGGCAAGGCTTACGATGCCGCTTACAATGCCGGCATTGTAAGATACTTTTCCTTTGTGCCCGTCGGAGGGAACCTTTTTAAAAAGCGCCATAAAAATCCGTCTCCACAACTTCTATGGTATTATTATACCATATTTTTTCGAGGTTGGGTAGTGTTTTTACGAATTTTCCGAATTTATAGGCATAATATTTACGTTCGCGGGGTCACAGCCGGCTTCTTCCGTGAGAATGTTATAGATGGTGAGAAAATCGTTATAGGCAAGTTCGGTCGCGTTTACAAATACGTTTACATTGTCGGAATCCAATCCGATACTCACGACCGCATCCGCATAGCCGATCGATTTGATATACGTTTCCAAAAGGAGTTCGCGCTCCATCATGCCGACGATCTCTATTTTGAGGGCCATCGCTTCCTCATAAGCCTCGGAACCGGCTTCCGTGCTCTCGATGATGGAATCGAGCTGCAAAAGCTCTTCGTTGCGCGTCGTGTTTCTTTCGGTGCGATAGGTCGTAAAGTAATTTGCCGTCGTTACGTCTTCGCCCGGATCGGTCGCAGCGCCGGCAAGCACGAAGTTAAACACCGCCGTCACCGCAAGAAGCAGCACCAGCCCCGACATGATAATGATCTTTTTCGTTTTGGACATTTTCGTCTCTCCTTACGATATGATTTTTGTTTTCAGCCCTTCGTATATACTTTTATTAAGCTTTGGTTTATATCTAAAACGGACGCCGCGGCAGACAACAGATCGAATCTCACGCCGAGGCTGTTCGCCCCTTCCGCCACGATGAGCACGCCCGAAATTTCCGGTTTTTTCTCTTCAAGGACGACGACTTCTCCGTCGATCAGCACCGGCGCCGTCACGACCGTGCCGTCTTCGAGCGTCGTCGTTTCCATGGCGATCACCGTTTCTCCGTCGTCGGCAAGGCGGATCATCACGGAGACCTCTCCCGCGCCGTCAATGGCGGATAAAGCTTCGCCCAGCCGCGCTTCGAGCTGCGACGCATAATCTTCCGCGACTGTCTCCCTTTCCTCGTTCTTATTTCCCGCCAAAAAATTATAGAGTACGATCGCAACGATAACGACGATGATCAGCACGATCATGATTTCGAGCAGCCTGCCCGATTTGAGTTTTCCGAACCCTTTGCGTTCCGCCTTTTCACTCATAAACCGATATGACCTCCGTATCCGTTTGCAGTATTTCGGAGGCACGGTTCCTGATTTCGCTTATAACTAATATATGCTCGTCTTCCCCATACATTCCGAAATTTTCGATTTTAACAGATACATTCGATATATTATACGCGTATTCGACAAACTCCCACCCGATCTGCACGGAAAGCGTTACCGAATATTCCTCTTCCAACCGTTTTTTTAACATAGCTTCTTCCTCCGCGGCGATCTCTCCGTAAAAATGGTCGATAAAATCTTCGTCGAGCGCAATTTCAGACGCAACTTCTCCTCCCTGTTCGATGCGAAAATCACGAATAAACCCAAAGAGAGGCACCAGCATTACGAGCAGGCAAAAAAGTTTGAGAATGCCGTTGATAAATTTTCCCGTTTTACCGTCCGGCAGTAAAATGACGACCAGGGCGGAAATGATCACCGCGCCGCACACGCTCAATATATATGCTTTCATATCAGAACAAAGAATTCGACGAGCAGATCAAAAGTATCAGCGTCATAAAATACATGAATCCCACGCACAGCAATCCGGCCGTAAAATAATTGACGGTAGCGGAAAGCGACGCCAAAAAACCCGTGATCCTGTTATCTCCGACGGGCTCGGTAACTGCCGCGGAGAGCTTCAAAAACAGATTATAAACGGCAAGCTGAATGAGCGGAACCGCGATCACTGCGGCAAAGAGCAAAATACAGCACGAGCCCAGCGAATTTTTGATAAGCACGCTGCCGGCTACGAGCATATCCAGCCCGCCGCTCAGAAATCCCCCTATGATGGGAACCGTGTTTCCTATGGCATATTTTGCCGCCCGAAAGGAAAAACCGTCGTATGTTGCGGAAGTAATGCCCTGCACCGTAAGAAACACGGTAAATACCGTAAGCGATATGCCGAGCACCCATTTGATGATACTCTTTGCGAGCGCTCCAAAATTTTTCAGCTTAATTTCGCCGCTCATATTCCCCGCCATATCCAGGACGCATATCAGCACGGCGAGCGGAAATACGACGCCCGAAACAATCTCCACGATGATCTCGCTCAGAAAAAGAACGGCGGGCTGATAGACCGCGACCGACACGCTTCCTCCGCTCGTCGCGATCAGCGTAAGCAGTACGGGGAACGCCGCCTGCATCTGCTTCTGCATGGAAGTCACGGTGGAAAAACAATCTTCTATCACCGCGGAAAGGGACGTAAGGATCAGAACAAGCACGGCGGCATAGCCGACGAAAAAAATCAGCTGCGCCGTACTTTTTTCCGAAAAAGAGCTCTTGAACTGAGACAGTATGCCGCAAAGGATCGTGATCGCGCAGATCACGCAAAAGGTCGAAAGCAATCCGTCAAGCCCGTCAAATACGGACGCCGCGACAGCCGAAAACACGTCGGAGTAGTCTGTACCGAAATCGCCGCTGATCAGCGCGTATATCTTGTCTTTCAGACTCCCCTCTCCGAACAGCGCTTTCTGCTCTTCCGAAAGGGAGTCGAGATAGTTCTGCAATTCCTGCATATCGAGCTCCTCCAAAAGCGCCCCGATATTCTGCCAGAGTTCCTCCTCACCCGAAACGTTTTCTTCGGTATCTTCCGCAGCTACGGTAAACGGGCAAAAGCTCAAAATCAGCGCGGCGGCAACGAGCAAAACAAGAACGACCAGTTTTTTTCGGGAAAGACTAACCCGTTGCGACCTTTTCATAGAAGTTCCAAAAATCCCCCGATCAGCTGCAACATGCTCTGAATGATGGGCACAGAAACGGCAAAGATGATCACTTTGCCCGCCAGTACGAGCTTGTCCGCTATGCTTTTACTGCCGAAATCTTCCACAACGCCGGCGCTGAATTCGACCAGATAACCGATCGCGACGATCTTGATTATGATTTTGATGAGGGAATGATCGATGCCCGTTTTTTCGGCAATGTCCGTAAAAACCTGAAAGGACGCGGCAAGCATATCGACAATAAAGAGCAGGATTATGACCGCGCCCGCGATCGTAACCGCAAAAGCGAGTTCCGGCTTAGAGCCGCGCAAAAAGAGCGCGGCAAAAGCCGTGATCAGGGCAACGCAGATTATTTTAACGAGTTCCATATGCTAAAACAGGTCGAAAATACTTCGGATCGAATCGAACAGGTCAGCGATCATATCCAAAACGACCGTCAGAACGATTATGAGCCCGGCAAGGCTTACGATCGTGGCTATATCGTCTCTGTCAGACTTTTTCAGGATCTGACAGACGATCGTAACGATGATCCCGACCGCCGCTATTTTAAAAATGACATCGATCTGCATAAAAACCTCCCGTCATGCGAGAATAACGGCAATGATCAGCCCGAACAAAAAACCGAGTTTAACATACAGATTGCAGCGCCTTTTGTATTCCGCGCCGCTCTCCGAGCGCAGGCGCTCCGTTTCCGTGCGCGCCGACTGTAAATAATCCTTCTGCGACGCCGAGTCGCTCCTGCCTATCATCATAAAATAATCGCGAACAAAATTTTTTTCGTCTTGGGTGAGATACGGCACATCAAACGTATCTGAAACAAATCCGCTGTTCTTTTTTTCTTCGAGCAGTTTGCCGAAATCGCCGGAAAAAGGATATTTGTCAAAGAATGCCGCCAGAGGCAGCTTTGTATAGCTCACTTCATTGATGAATCTCGCGTTAAACAAATCGAGCGCGTAAAAAAAATCTTTTCTCTGTTTGTAGCGCCGCGTTAAAACCCAGCCGAATGCGCTGCACAGCGCCACGAGCAGCACGCTCAGAAACAACTTGATCATGGCCCGTACACGCACGCGCCTTCTCCGTCGAAAATGCAGGCAACTTTTCCGATCTCGCAGGGATCGAGCGCGATATAATAGTCGAAACCTCTTTCCGACACAGCCCTATACAATACGGGCGAACGCAGCAGGCTTTCATAATCCTTGCAATGCGCGGAGGCGATCACTTGCACGCCGCTCCTGATGCAAGTAAGGCACTGCGCGAGCTCTTCTTCCATGGCGAGCTCGTCCGTTATGATGAGATCGGGGCGCATCGTACGCACCGCGGCAGACAGCGCATCGCGCTTGTATGCGTAACGTACTACATCGCAAAACGCGCCGACATCGAGGGAAAAGTCTTTATACGCCGCCGTGATCTCGTTTCTCTCGTCTAAGATCAGAATATTGATAAAATATTTTGACGATATGAGCCGCGCCAGATCGCGCAGAATCGTTGTTTTCCCCCTGCCGGGCGCAGAGAGCAGCAGACAGTTGCAAACGCCTTTGGAAAATAGTTTTTCAAAGATAAACGACGCCGCCCCCTTTACCTCGTGCGGCACTCTGATATTGAGAGATGTAATCTCCTTGATCGCGGACGGCGCGCCGTTTTCATAGACGTATGAGCCGCACAGCCCGATGCGCTCGCCGTACGCGCCCGTCAAAAATCCCTGCTTTACCTGTTCGGTAACGGAATATACGGAATACTCGCTCACGCGGTAAATGACGGTTTCTATATCCTGATAGGAACACACGAGCGCGTCAGCCGCCTTATCCGCAAGCCCTCTTTTGCCCAAAAAATAATATTTCCCCTTATAGTTGACTGCCGTGGGCTTTCCCGCCCGTACACGGAGTTCGTATACAAGATTTTCATTGACGTATTTGAGCGCAGCGCGCAGCTCCTCGGTCAAAAATTCCAGCATACTTGTCCCCTCCGCTTTCCGTATATTCTATGAACGGACTTGTCCGAATTATGCGAAAGACAAAAAAATTCCCGCCGCAATTTTGCGGCGGGAATACCCGTCCATTTCATTAGATTATATTTAAATGAAAGCGGGGCGGCAATCAAGCCGCTCCGCCGCATTTCTAAAAGTTATTTCGCATACTCTACGCTGCGATATTCGCGAATGACGTTGACTTTGATCTGACCGGGATATTCGAGCTCCTGTTCGATCTTTTTGGCAATGTCTTTTGCGAGGAACAGCGTCTGCGCGTCGTCGATCTGTTCGGGCTTGACGATCACGCGGACTTCCCTGCCCGCCTGGATCGCATAGCTCTTGTCGACCCCCTTAAAGGAAGAAGCGATCTGTTCGAGCTGTTCCAATCTTTTAACGTAATTCGTGCTCGTTTCGCGCCTTGCGCCGGGGCGTGCGCCCGAGATCGCGTCTGCCGCCTGTACGAGCACGGCCTCGACCGTTTTCGGCTCTACGTCGCCGTGGTGCGCCATGATCGCATTGACAACGTTTGCGCTCTCTTTGTACTTTTTGGCAATATCGGCGCCGATCTGAATATGCGTGCCCTCCTGCTCGTGATCGACGGCTTTGCCGATGTCGTGCAAAAGCCCCGCTCTCTTCGCAAGGTTTACGTCAAGCCCCAATTCCGCCGCCATCATGCCCGCAAGCTGCGCGACTTCTATGGAATGCTTGTAAACGTTTTGACCGTAACTCGTTCTGTATTTGAGCCGCCCGAGAAGCTTGATGATCTCGGGGTGAAGCCCGAAAATACCAACCTCGAACATCGCGGCTTCGCCGTTTTCTTTGATCTGCTGATCGAGCTCCTTTCTGACCTTTTCGACCGTCTCTTCAATGCGGGCGGGGTGGATCCTGCCGTCGCCGATGAGTTTTTCAAGGGAAAGGCGTGCCACCTCCCTGCGAACGGGATCAAACCCGGACAGAATGACGACTTCGGGCGTATCGTCGATGATGAGCTCGATGCCCGTGGCGTTTTCCAACGCGCGGATATTTCTGCCCTCGCGCCCGATAATGCGCGCCTTCATGTCGTCATTGGGCAGCGGCACCACGGAAACGGTGATCTCCGACGCGTGGTCGGAAGCGCAGCGCTGAATGGCGAGGCTGATGATCTTTTTCGCCTCCGTATCCGCTTCGTCTTTTGCCGTCTGTTCAATGTTGCGCACCTGCACGGCGGCGTCATGGCGGGCTTCGTCGAGAATGTTCTCGGTGAGAAGCTTTTTCGCCTCTTCGCGGGTGAGCTGCGCGACTTTTTCAAGCTCCTGGATCATCAGATCGTGCTGATGATTCACCTTTTCCTGCATTTTTTTGATCTCGCCTTCCTGACGGGCAAGATTTTTTTGCTGCTGTTCGAGCGCGTCGGATTTTTTCAGAAGGGAGTCCTCTTTTTTGTCGAGCACGTCTTCCTTTTGCATCAAGCGCTGCTCTGCTTTGGCAAGTTCCGCTTTTTTCTCTTTGCTTTCGCGTTCAAATTCGTTTCTGAGCTTTAAGTCCTGTTCCTTAGCCTCTAAAATAGCTTCTTTTTTTAATGCGCGGCATTC
>ERZ1643247.246-NODE-246-length-70015-cov-13.100643_pt1 | contig 70015 bp, 53 predicted proteins | sample MGYA00579264_ERZ1643247 | MGnify/ENA primary metagenome ERZ1643247 (study PRJEB29033, sample SAMEA4952262) | chicken gut metagenome | biome: Broiler Chicken; feature: Gastrointestinal Tract; material: Caecum | place: Ireland | collected 2018 | study: Broiler... | reverse complement strand
ATATATTGAAAAAACCTTGATTTTCAAGGGAAAAAGACTTGACTAAATAGGGAGGGCTTTTTATATATGAAACTTATGATCGCATCTGATGTACACGGCTCTGCATTGTACTGCGGACAGATGCTTGAGGCATATCAGAGAGAAGAGGCGGACAGGCTTCTGCTTCTGGGGGATATCCTGTACCATGGTCCGAGGAATGATCTGCCGGAAGGCTATGCGCCTAAAGAGGTCATTGCCATGTTGAATCCCATGAAAGAAAATCTGCTCTGCGTGAGGGGAAACTGTGACACAGAGGTGGACCAGATGGTGCTGGCCTTCCCCATCATGGCGGAATACTGCCTGCTGGAGCTGCCGTGCACGGGCACTGTATTTGTCACCCACGGACATGTCCACAACCCTCATCATCTCCCGCCGCTGAAGCAGGGAGATATCCTGCTGAATGGGCACACGCACATCCCTGCGTGCGAGGAAATCATGGATATGGAGGGCAGGACATACCGTTATCTGAACCCGGGGTCTGTGTCCATACCGAAAGAAGGTTCGGCTCACAGCTATATGATCTGGGAGGACGGAGAATTTATCTGGAAAAATCTTGAGGGGGAGGCGTACATGACATGGAAGACCGATTCGCGCTTCTGATCGACGCGGACAATGTGTCAGCGAAATATATCAAGCCCATACTGGACGAGCTGTCCAAGTACGGAAATGTCACTTACAAGAGGATCTATGGGGACTGGACGAAGACGAACAACGCGAGCTGGAAGGAAGAGCTTCTGCAGAATTCCATTACACCGATCCAGCAGTTCAGCTACACTACGGGGAAAAATGCCACGGATTCGGCGATGATCATCGATGCCATGGACATGCTCTATACGAGTGAGCTGGAAGGATTCTGCCTGGTGTCCAGCGACAGTGATTTTACGAAGCTGGCGAGCCGGCTGAGGGAGAGCGGAAAGACCGTGATCGGCATGGGGGAAGACAAGACGCCTTCTCCGTTCCGTAAGGCATGTGACATTTTTACCGTGCTGGAGCTCTTGCTTGAGGACAATACGGACCAGGATGAAAAGGAAGAAAAAGGGACAGCGCATCAGCATCACGGAAAAGAACGGAAAAAAGAGACCGCTGCGTCCAAGGAGCAGATCGAGGAGGCTGTTGTCAAGATCATTACAGAGAATCAGAACGATGACCGCGAAACCGGGCTGGGAGAAGTCGGCAGCCGCCTGGTCAAGCTGTATCCGGATTTCGACGTGCGGCGCTACGGTTACAGCCTGCTGTCTAAATTCCTGGAGACGCTGCCCAAGCTGAAGCTGATCCAGGAGGGGACAAAAGTATCAGTTACGCTTTACGAGGATAAGAGCAGGCAGGAGATGGTGGAGGAATATATCCTCCGGCAGATACAGGCGAACGGGAGATACGGGATCTCCCTCGGATCTCTGGGAAATCGGATCCGCGCGCGGTTTGGGAACTTTAAGGTAAGAGATTACGGCTTTTCCCAGTTTAAGCAGTATATCCAGAGCTTCCCGAATGTACAGATCGTGGAGGACGGCGAGCGCACCAGGGCCGTATATATGAGTGATGAGTAGATTATAAATAGAAATAAGCTGACGGGTGAGATCGTCATATAATTGAAATGAGACAGCCGTATCAGCGCTGGGCTCCCACGGCGGAGGACAGTGCGGTACGGCTGTTTTTGCGCAATAGTAACAAAAAGACCTTTTCCGCTGTAAAATTTTTGTAAATTCATCTGTCTTGTCACATGTAAAAGCGGGTGCTATAATGAGCACCATGAGAAATGACCGGAGCAGGCAAGATTTTAGAAAATCCCGGGGAAAGAGTGGAAAAAGAGGTGTACATATGACGGTTAAGGAAGAGATCGAACAATTAAAAAGGGAGAAGAACGCAGTGATCCTGGCTCACTACTATGTGCCGGACGAGGTGCAGGAAATTGCAGATTATATAGGCGATTCTTATTACCTGAGCAAAATGGCAGTGGGGCTCGAACAACAGACGATCGTGTTCTGCGGGGTGTCCTTTATGGGCGAGAGCGCAAAAATACTGAATCCTGATAAAACGGTCCTCATGCCGGAGCCGTGCGCGGACTGTGCAATGGCGCATATGGCGGATGCAGAGACGATCCGCCGTATGAGAGAGCGGTATGACGATCTGTCGGTGGTATGTTATATCAATTCGACGGCAGACTTAAAGAGGCATTCGGATGTCTGTGTTACGTCAGCAAATGCCGTTGATATCGTGCGGGCGCTGCCCAGCCGGAACATCTTCTTTATACCGGACAGGAATCTGGCGCGGTTCGTGGCGGAGCAGGTGCCGGAGAAGAACTTTATTTTTAATGAGGGGTACTGCCCGGTCCATGAGCAGATATCCCTGGCAGAGGCTGAGAAGGCAAAGGCAGAGCATCCGGAGGCGGAGGTGCTGACCCATCCGGAATGTCCGGACGCGCTGTGCAGGATGTCAGACTATGTGGGCAGTACATCCGGCATTATCAAATATGCGGGGATGAGCAGCGCGGAGGAATTTATCGTGTGTACAGAGAACGGCGTCCGCTGTGAACTGGAGAAAAGATATCCTCAGAAGCGCTTTTACTTTACGCAGACAGAGCCTGTGTGCAGGGATATGAAGCTGATAACACTTGAAAAGGTGCTGCATGTTCTTAAGACCGGAGAAAATGAGATGAATATCGGCAGCAAGGTACGCGGGGAGGCAAAAAGACCTCTGGAACGGATGCTCGAACTGGCAGGGACTAAGCAGACGGCAGGAACCGGCAGAGAATAACAGGAGGCAGCCCCGGCAGAAACCGGGGTGGACAGTGGCTATAAGAAAAGAGGCAGTAAAGGATGGAGACAGAAGAAAGAAAAGAATATGCAGATGTAGTGATCGCAGGGACCGGCGTTGCGGGGCTTTACAGCGCGCTGAACCTGCCGCGGGACAAAAAGATCATCATGATCACAAAGTCTGATGTGGAGAGCAGTGATTCTTTCCTTGCACAGGGCGGAATATGTGTGCTCAGAAATGAAGAAGATTATGAAAGCTATTTTGAAGATACCATGCGGGCAGGGCACTATGAGAACCGGAAGGAATCTGTGGATATCATGATCCGGAACTCTCGGTCAGTGATCAGGGATCTGATCGGATACGGCGTACAGTTTCAGCGCGCGTCAGGCAATCCGGCAGACGAAAGCGGTCAGGATACTGAAGGAGAGGGCCTGCTCAAAGGCTATGCGTTTACAAGAGAAGGAGCGCATTCCAGACCCCGGATCCTCTTTCATGAGGATGTGACGGGAAAAGAGATAACAAGCAGGCTGCTTGCCGGGGTGCGTGAGCTTGATAATGTAGAGATATGGGAGTATACTGCCATGACAGATATCATTGTCAGCGGCGGAAAATGCAGGGGAATCATCGCGGAAGAGACCGGGGAAGGAAACGGCGGACAGGGAGCGGCACGGAAACGGATCAGGATATTTGCGGAGGATACTATCATTGCCAGCGGCGGAATCGGGGGAAGATATGAGCATTCCACTAATTTCCCTCATCTGACAGGGGATGCTCTGGTGATTGCCAGAAAACACGGTATCCGGCTGGAACATCTGGATTATGTGCAGATCCACCCTACCACGCTTTATTCGAAAAAGCCGGGGCGGAGATTCCTGATCTCTGAGTCCGTGCGGGGAGAAGGAGCAGTCCTTCTCAATAAAGTTGGAGAGAGATTTGTTAATGAACTCCTGCCGCGCGATGTTGTGACCGCGGCGATCCGGGAACAGATGCAAAAGGACGGTACGGATCATGTCTGGCTGTCAATGCAAGGGATTGAGAAGGAAAAGATCCTGAAACATTTCCCTAACATCTATCAGCACTGCCTGGAAGAAGGGTATGACGTCACAAAGGAACCGATTCCGGTTGTCCCCGCACAGCATTACTTTATGGGAGGAATCTGGGTGGACAGCGACAGCAGGACCTCAATGGAGCATTTATATGCCGCCGGTGAAACAAGCTGCAACGGCGTGCACGGCGCAAACCGCCTTGCCAGCAACTCTCTTTTGGAGAGCCTGGTGTTTGCCCGCAGGGCAGCAGATAAGATATGCCGGGACAGAGGGTGGTCGGTATCGGATTTAGTACATGAAAGAGAGGATATAGCATGAATAAGATCACAATGACACTCCAGGCGGATCATCTGATCCTGGAGGCGCTGAAGGAAGATATCTCGAGCGAGGACGTGAGCACGAACGCTGTGATGAAGGAATCGGTCCGCGGAGAAGTGGATCTGATCTGCAAGGAGGACGGCATTATCGCAGGGCTTGAGGTATTCCGGAGAGTCTTCCAGCTTCTGGATGGTGAGACAGAGACGGAGTTTTACTGCAAGGATGGCGACGAGGTAAAGAAGGGTCAGTGCATGGGCAGGGTTGCCGGGGATATCCGCGTACTCCTTTCAGGAGAGCGGGTGGCGCTTAATTTCCTCCAGAGAATGAGCGGCATCGCGACTTATACCCGCTCAGTGGCAGCACTCCTTGAAGGCACAGGGATCAAACTTCTGGATACAAGGAAGACAACACCGAACATGAGGATCTTTGAAAAATATGCAGTCCGCGTGGGAGGCGGATACAATCACAGGTACAATCTGTCTGACGGCGTGCTGTTAAAAGATAATCATATCGGCGCGGCCGGAGGAGTGGCGCAGGCGGTCAAGATGGCAAAAGAGTACGCGCCTTTTGTGAGGAAGATCGAGATCGAAGCAGAGGATCTGGATATGGTCCGGGAGGCTGTAGAGGCAGGCGCGGATATCATCATGCTGGACAATATGTCCCCGGAAGATATGAGAGAGGCAGTGCGGATCATCGGAGGACGTGCCGAGACAGAGTGTTCGGGCAATGTGACCAGAGAAAATATCGCCGGTCTTGCCGAGATCGGCGTGGATTATATTTCAAGCGGTGCGCTGACACATTCTGCTCCGATACTTGACATTTCCATGAAAAACCTTCATGCTGTATAGAAGAGGAGAAAGGGTCACATATTTCCGGAAGGAGGCGGACAGATGACGGGTTCCGAGAGAAGGGATGCGATCATAAAACAGATCAGAGAGAGCAGGACTCCTGTGCCAGGAAAAAGCCTGGCGGCAGCTTACGATGTGAGCCGGCAGGTAATCGTGCAGGATATCGCGCTGATCCGGGCTGCAGGGCATGACATTATGTCCACCAACCGGGGCTATATCATAAATGAACCGGTTACGGTCAGCCGGGTATTCAAGGTGAAGCATACGGATGAGCAGGTGGAAGAAGAGCTCAATTCTATCGTAGACCTGGGCGGATGCGTGCGCAATGTAATGGTGAACCACAGGGTGTACGGCCGTATGGAGGCGGAGCTGAATATCAGTTCCAGGCGGAAGGCGGCGGATTTTATCAGGGATCTGAAAAGCGGAAAGTCCAGTCCGCTGAAAAATATTACTTCAGGATATCATTATCACACTGTGGAGGCGGACAGCGAAGAGACGCTGGGAATGATAGGAGAAATGCTGGAGGAGAAGGGATTTCTTGTAGAAGAGAAAAAGGAAAGAGCTTGAAATAAAGGGGGACACTGCCGGCGGCGGATCGATATAGACTGCCGGCAGTGTCTTCTTCTTGCATGGCGGATGCTTTTGTTTTACAATGATTAGAAAAAAGGCGGTTAATTTCCGCCGGAATGGAGTTTATCTGTATGGATGAAATATTACGGCTTCTGACGGAAATCCTTAATATAGATTTTATCCGCGGGATCATAAGTAATCCGCGGGACAAGACGGGGATAATAAAGATCAAGGTGCGTCCTCTTGAAAAAAAGGGGAAGCTGCTTTTTCAGATCGAATCCTTCACAAAGACACAGGCGTTTCACGAGAACCTGACAGTTGAAGACGCCCGCCGGAAGATCGCGGGATATATGGAACGGTTCGGACAGATGCAGTTTGAGACAGTACGGGAAGAGGGTACGGTGCTTGTGAGTAGAAAAGGAAAGGTTACGGTCCGCCGCAGGAGAAGGCAGAAGGAAGCCGGTCCCGCGGACCGTTCGCATAACCGGAAGAAGCGCTATATCATGGAAGAGGGGAAGCCGGTCCCCTTCCTGAAGGATCTGGGCGTTATGACAGAGGACGGGAAAATCGTACGGACAAAGACAGACAAGTTTCGTCAGATCAACCGTTTTCTGGAATTTGTCGAAGATATCCTCCCCAGGCTGGAGAGAGACCGGGAGCTTACGATCCTGGATTTTGGATGCGGGAAATCTTATCTCACATTTGCCATGTATCACTATCTCCACGAGCTGAGAGGGTATGATATCCGGATCATAGGGCTGGACCTGAAGAAAGATGTGATAGATCACTGCGGGAAGCTGGCGGAAAAGTACGGTTATGACAAGCTTACATTTCTTGTTGGAGATATCGCAGACTATGACGGAGTGGACAGGGTTGATATGGTCGTTACCCTCCATGCCTGCGATACAGCTACTGACTATGCGCTTGCAAAAGCAGTGGGCTGGGAAGCGGAAGTAATCCTTTCTGTGCCCTGCTGTCAGCATGAACTGAATGCGCGGTTTGCAGACGGCGGCGGAGAGAAGGGAGGAGAGTGTATGACAGACCTGGCGCCTGTCATGGATTACGGACTTTTGCGGGAGCGGTTTGCTGCGCTTGCCACAGACGGACTCCGCGCAAAATATCTGGAGAGGGAAGGGTATGAAACCCAGGTGCTGGAGTTTATCGACATGGAGCATACGCCGAAGAATATTTTGATCAGAGCGGTAAAAACCGGCAGGAAAAATCAGAGAGCAGCCGAAGAAATCAAAAAATGCACAGAGTTCCTGGGAGCTGAACCCGCGCTGGGGAGGCTTTTGGATAATAAAGGGGAGTATCAATAAGAATGAAAAGAAAGCTTATCAAAGCAGGAGTGCTGGCGGTTATATTTGCCGCGGCGCTGGTGATCAGCAGTTTGGTGATAAACAGGGGAACAGGGGATGAGATAGTGGATATGGGGGCGCCGTCTCTCCCGAGGATTTCTTTTCTTCTCGACGGGAAAACGGTAAATACGCTTTCCGGTTATGCGGGAGACATGGAGATCCCGTCAATGCGCGATACGATCATACCTCTGGGGGAGGATGGATCCCTGAACATGAGACTGGAAGAGGGAAGCAGTTCGGTCAGCGGCATCCGCTATGAAGTGTATTCAATGGACGGAAGCGAGAAATATAAAGAGGGAAAGGCTGATCTTCCGGCAGAGGGAGAGACCACGACTTTCCAGCTCGGAGATGTGCTTTCGGAACCGTTTGAAGAAGCAGTCCTGAAGGTGATCCTCGATACGAATGCGGATCAGTCGGTCAGCTATTACACAAGGATTATTCTCCCGGATGATCTGGCGGCGTCAGAATGCCTTGCTTTTGCGCAGGATTTCCATGCAAAGGCTGTCGCCGGAGATGAGTCGGCGGAGCTGGGGCTTTACTTGGAACCCGGCGAGGAGAGTGATAATACAACCTATCAGACAGTAAATATCCATTCAGATATTACACATATCCTCTGGGGCGACTTAAATCCCCAGGTGCTGGGTGATACAGAGTGGGATATTAAGGAATGTAATTCTGTATACACATCCCTGCTCGCCGAATACCAGACGGCATGTACCGATGACACCGGGGAGAATAAGGTGTACAATATATCAGAATTTTTCCGGATCCGGTATGTGGAGGGAACAGTATATCTGCTGGATTATAACAGGGAGATGGAGAAGGTCTTTGACGGCAGCGCAGAGTCCTTTGACAATGACGGTATCCTGTTAGGGATCGCTTCCGGGGATATGCAGTATGAAGAGAATAAGGATGGAACTGCCGCCGCTTTTGTACAGGCGGATAACCTCTGGCTTTTTGATGCGGAGAACTCTGAACTGACAGAAGTATTCAGCTTCGACAGCGGGGAAGGATCGGATGCACGGAGCAGAAACCGCAGCCACACAGTGCGCATTATCAGCATGGACGACAAAGGTAATATCGCTTTTTCGGTCTGCGGATATATGAACCGCGGCATTCATGAGGGAGAAGTGGGAAATGCGATCTATTATTATGACAGGGAGCAGTCAATTGTTGAGGAGAAGGCGTTTATCTCCAGTTCCAAATCTCCTGAAGCGGCGGAGGAAGAGCTGGGAAAGATGGTATATTATTCTCAGGAGCAGGATGTGCTCTATGTGATGGCAGGCGGAAAGCTCTATCAGACGGATCTCAAGGAAGAGGAGCAGACCGTGCTTGCAGAGGGGCTTACAGAAGAGCAGTATACTCTGTCAGAAGATGGCAGCAGGATCGCGTATCAAACAGCTTCTGCGGAGGATGGAGTCAACGGAATCCAGGTACTGGATCTGCAGAGCGGAGAAGGGTATACAGTGGAAGCGGCAGATGGAGAAACCATCCGCCCGCTTGGCTTTGTGAACAGTGATTTTGTATATGGAAAGGCGCGTTCCGAAGATTCCGGAACTTCTCCGGCTGGCGGGGAGATCACGCCCATGTATGAAGTTGAAATCCGCAGTTCGCACAATAAAGAACAGGCGAAGTATGCGTTTACGGACCAGGGACTTTATATCACGGATATACTTATTGAAGGAAATCTGCTTACCCTGGATCGCGTGCAGAAAGATGGTGACCGCTATATCACGGCTTCACCGGAGTATGTGACCAACAATGAAGAGAGGCAGGATACAAAACTGACCCTTGAAACATACACGACGGACATTGCAGGGACAGAGATCAGGCTGACGTTTGCGGACGGAATAGAAGACGCAGAGCCTGAGCTGACAGGGACGGATCTCGTATCGGAGAGAGAGCCTCTTGAGCTGACTTTTGAAAATGACGAGGATGCCGGTAAGTTTTATGTATATGGCATGGGCCGTCTTGCTGCTGTGTGTGAAAGCGCGGGAGAAGCAGTGCAGAAAGCAGAACAGGTATCCGGAGTGGTAGTGTCCTCGGATCAGGCTTATGTCTGGGAGAAGGGCAACCGTGATCTGGTGTATTCGACAGAAGCCGCTGCATTTGCAAAAGAGGGGGAGGAAACATCCCTGGAAGCGTGTGAACGGTATATGGAATCATACGATGCGCAGCGAGTCGACCTGACCGGATGTACTCTGGACCAGGTTCTCTATGTCATCAACAGAGGATGCCCGCTGATCGCTCTTACGTCAGCGGACCATGCAGTACTGATCATCGGATACAGTACGACAGATATCACTTATATTGACCCGGACAGCGGTGCGGCGAACACTGTGGGGATCAATGAGATGGAAACTATGGCAGAGAGCGGCGGCAAGGTATTTATCGGATATATCCGATAAAAATAGAAAAAATATCAGCCGGAGAGGAAACATGTCCTTCTCCGGCTGGTGTTTTTTCTGCTTATTTATTTTTTTAATGTAATGATTTTTAATGCGCCGCCCGGCGGAAGATCAGTCCCTTATATCTGCTGAGCGCGGCATGCAGGATCAGTCCGAGCACCGCGCAGGAAATCACTTCCCCGATACCTACAGTCAGCATCATGAGCGGAATGGGCAGGGGCACCATATATCCATACTTCAGAACAAAAGGTACGATGAGTACATTTGCGATGATCGGCGGAAGGGGTGCCAGATATTTACTCCTGTTTCGCAATTGCCATGTAAATACCGCGCCGATCAGAGTTGCAAGACTTCCGAATATGATGTCCGGCAGTATGCATCCGCCGAGGATATTGCTGATAAGGCATCCGATAAATAATCCGGGGATCGCGGCTGGGGTAAATACCGGAAGGATGGTCAGAGCCTCTGATAAACGGACCTGTACCTCTCCGTACGCGAAAGGTGCGACAAGCAGTGTCACGACTACGTAGATCGCGGCGATCATCGCCGCCTGTGCCATGAAAAGCACATTGAGGTGTTTGAATACTTTCATTTTTCAATTCTCCTTTAGTTTTGTTTTACGAGTGGAAGGTCTCGAACACTCGGCACATTTTACGGCGGTGACCGCCGGCAGACCTTGAAAGACCTTGTTTTTAAACGGGTCTGCAACGTCTGCTAGTATAACACGGCAATAATATAAAATCAAGAAAAGTACCAAAAAAGTACCGGATTCTTAAAAGAAGGAAGGCATGTTTATCCCTTCAGCAGCCCGTCGATCATCCGGGAAGCCTCGCTCCTTGTCAGTGTCTTCGGATCCCATTCCATTTTTACGCCCCGTTTCTGTATCAGGCTTGACAGAAAAGAAATCTGTTTCGGCGTGGCAGGCTGTGGTGCTTTGACTTTATATGTAAGCTGCACGGGCTTGAAAAGTTTTGGATCAGTCTCTTCGAAATAGTGCGCCAGCGTCTGGTAAAGTTTTGCTGTGGCGAGCGCGTCATGATAGGCGCGGTGCGCGGCTTTGTTCTCAATATGATAGTGATCGCACAGGCTGCCCAGGCTTTTTGAGTCCAGGTCAGCGTGTACTTTTTTGGCGATTTTTAAGGTGTCGATCCCCAGCTTTTCAAATGAAAGCCCATCCTGTACAGCGCTGCATTTCACAAAACTGTAATCAAAGATCACATTGTGTCCCACAAGAATGTCTTCCCCGCAGAAATCCAGAAAGTCAGAGACCACCTGGCTGCGGGATCTGGCGCCCTCGACCATTTTATTCGTGATCCCGGTAAGCTCTGTGATCATTGGAGATATAGGAGAGGCGGGATGGATGAATTCCATAAACCGTTCCGCAACCCTGCCTTCACGCACTTTCAGCGCTCCGATCTCTATGATCTCATTTTCCATGGGGTTCAGCCCCGTTGTCTCTATGTCAAATGCAATGTATGATCTCAGCATAACGTACGCTCCTTTACTGCCTGCTATTATAAAGGATAAGTGGGAGAAAATCCAACACTATTTGACACGTACTGTATTTCCGGATGGATTGATTTTTCGGCTTTCATGCCATATAATAAAGCGGAACCGGAGCAATCCCGACGCAGGTGCGGGATGTTCACACCAAATCGGAAGGCAGCGTCCGCATGGCGGCGCATACGGTTCTGTCAAACTTAAGAAAGGGGGTAACCTATGTTAAAGGGAAAGACAGTCCTGCTCGGAGTATCAGGAAGCATCGCAGCGTATAAGACGGCGTCTCTGGCGAGCGCCCTGAAGAAACTTCATGCAGATGTACATGTGCTGATGACGCAGAACGCGGTGAATTTCATCAATCCCATCACTTTTGAGACTTTGACCGGCAACAAGTGTCTGGTAGACACATTTGACCGGAATTTTGAGTACAGTGTGGAACATGTGTCGCTGGCGAAGAAGGCAGACGTGGTGATGATCGCCCCGGCAAGCGCAAATGTGATCGGAAAGATCGCCCACGGCATTGCGGATGATATGCTGACCACAACAGTGATGGCATGCAGGTGCAGAAAGATCATTGCGCCTGCGATGAACACGAATATGTTCGAGAATCCGATCGTGCAGGATAACATGAAAATCCTGGAGGGATACGGATACGAGGTTATCAGCCCGGCTGTGGGATATCTGGCGTGCGGAGACACGGGGGCTGGGAAGATGCCCGAGCCGGAGCTTCTGCTTGAATATATTCTTCAGGAGACCGCCTGTGAAAAGGACATGGAAGGACTCAGGGTTCTGGTGACCGCGGGACCGACTCAGGAAGCAGTGGATCCGGTGCGCTATATCACGAACCACTCTACGGGTAAAATGGGATATGCCATTGCCACAGTGTGCGCACGGCGGGGAGCGTCTGTGACGCTTGTGAGCGGACCGACCGGACTGCAGAAACCACGGTTTGTTCAAACTGTGGACATAAAGTCCGCAAGGGAGATGTATGAGGCTGTGACCGCTCAGGCGCAGGAGCAGGATATCATCGTCAAGGCAGCTGCGGTAGCGGATTATCGTCCAAAGTATGTGAGCAGCGAAAAAATCAAGAAAAAAGGCGGAGAGCTGACGCTGGAACTTGAGCGGACAGACGATATCCTGGCGTATCTCGGAGAGCATAAGCGGCAGGGGCAGTTCCTGTGCGGATTTGCCATGGAGACACAAGACCTGATCGAGAATGCCAGAAAGAAGCTGCAGAAAAAGCATTTGGACATGATCGTGGCAAACAGCCTGCGAGTGGAAGGCGCCGGCTTTGGCGGCGATACGAACGTGGTAACGATTATCACAGAAAACGAGGAAATTTCACTCGGGAAAATGTCAAAAGAGGAGACAGCCTCAAAGATCATTGACCGGATCCTGGCGGAACGGGAATCCGGCAAAGAAAGCCGGGAAACAGAAACAATCGAATAAAGAGACAGAATTCTTAACTGTGCTAAATGTATTGTATCCCTTACGGGAATGATAACAAGGAGGCAAACATGAAAAATTCAGAGAATCACAGATCAGAAACAATGAAACAGACTGACAGCAGCCGGCAGAAAAACGGCGGTGTACAGTCAGGGAGCAGATTCAGTACGATGAGCATGGTCCAGGTGGCAATATTCGGTGCGATCATATGCATCATGGCCTTTACCCCCTTTCTGGGCTATATCCCGCTCGGATTTACCAGGGCAACGATCATCCATGTGCCGGTAATCATCGCATCGCTCCTGATGGGACCGAAGAAGGGAGCGGCACTCGGCTTCCTTTTCGGACTGACAAGCTTTATCAATAACACGATGAACCCCACGCCGACATCATTTGTGTTCACTCCTTTTTACAGTATCGGCGATGTGAGCGGGGGACTGGGAAGCGTCATCATCTGCTTTGTCCCGAGAATACTGGTTGGGGTTGTACCCTATTATGTATATAAGCTGGTAATGTGGCTCACAAAAGATCTTGTCAAACGGAAAAGCGGTATTTCAAGCGCGGGGCTTGTACTTGCGGGCGTGAGCGGCGCGCTGGTTAACACACTGCTTGTTATGAACCTGATTTTTGTATTTTTCAGAGAGGCGTATGCAGCGGCGAATGAGGTCGCAGTTTCTGCAGTCTATACATTTATCCTGTCTGTGATCGGGATCAACGGAGTGCCGGAAGCGATCGTGGCGGGCATTCTTACGCTGCTCATCGGACGTGTTCTCTTAAAGAAAAATGTCAGGGAAAGGCTGGGGTTAAAAAATGATATTGGCTATTGATATCGGCAATACAAATATTGTGATCGGCTGTATGGACGGCAAAAAATGTGTATTTATTGAGCGGCTTTCCACTGTGCGCACAAAAACAGAGCTTGAATATGCCATTGATATCAAAAATGTGCTGGACATCTATCATATAAAAAGAGCGGACCTGGAGGGAGGGATCATCTCATCTGTGGTGCCGCAGATCACAACTGTAGTAAAAATCGCAGTAGAGAAGATCCTGAAAAAAGAGCCTCTTGTAGTGGGGGCAGGCATCAAGACCGGGCTTAATATCCGTATTGATAACCCGGCGCAGCTCGGCAGCGACCTCGTGGTGGACTCTGTAGCCGGGATTGCAGAATATCCGGTGCCGCTCCTGATCTTTGATATGGGGACGGCAAACACAGTCTGCGTGATCGATAAAAACAGGAATTACATCGGCGGGATGATCTATCCCGGTATCGGGGTATCCCTTGACTCGCTCACTGCGAATGCGTCTCAGCTGGGCGGCATCAGCCTGGAGGCACCGGAGCATATCATCGGGAAAAATACAGTGGAGTGTATGAAGAGCGGAACCATCTACAGCGCTGCAGCTGCGATCGATGGAATCATCGACCGTCTGGAAGAAGAGCTGGAGGGAGATGTGACTGTAGTTGCGACCGGGGGACTGGCAGGAAAGATCGTGCCTCACTGCCGGAGAGAGGTCAGGCTGGATGAAGATCTGCTGCTCAAGGGATTGGCAGTGATCTATCAGAAGAACCGGAGGTAAATCCGGATTTGTGTGTGAGGACGGGGCGGAAAAACGTCCGAAAACCGCTTTCCGTTTCACGATTTGGAAAAAACTAAAAGGAAGAAAGCGCGGCTAAAAGCACTTTCTTCCTTTTAGTTTTTCCTGCAGATCGTTCCAAGTCACCGCCGCCACGTTCATCCGTTCGGCAGTCCTCACGACCAAATCCGGATTTACAGTGTATCGCCGCGTTTGATGTATCCGGGTTTGTCCGGCGCCGCGATGACTCTCTTGCCGCGGATCAGCCTTGCGTGCTTATCAACGACAAGGTTCTCTACATGAACGCCCTTTCCGATGACAACATCAGCGGAAATAACGCAGTTCTTTACAACTGCTCCCGGTTTGATGACACAGCCTCTTCCGATGATGGAATTCTCTACTGTTCCTTCGATCAGACAGCCGTTGGATACAACTGAAGATGTTACCTTGCTGCCTTCGAAATACTGTGTCGGGCAGGAGTCATTCGTACGGGTGTAGATCGGCCAGTCCGGGCTGAAGAGATCTGAAGCGTGCTTTAAGTCGATCAGATCCATATTTGCATGATAATAGCTGTTAAAATCACAGATCGCCGCAAAGTATCCTCTGTGGGAGACTGCGCGGATATCGAGCTCTTCACACTCTTCGTTGAGGATATCGGCAAACGTATACATTGAGGATGTCTTGTGAGCCTTCTTAACCAGATTGATAAACAATTCAGTTGACATTACATATGTATCCATGGAAATATTTTTGTTCTTTGCATTTCCGTGGTTCGGTTCAATAGAGAGGACACCCTTCTGTTTGTTGATGTTGAGTGTGTTACAGTTGAGGAATGCTTCCTTTGCATTGTCGACGGAGTGATACATCATTGAGATATCTGCTCCCGATTCGATATGCTCGCTGAGGAATGTGCTGTAATCTGCTGTATACACCATATAGCTCGGCGCGATGACTACATAGGGAAGGTGGATCCTCTCGATGCAGTCCATGTTTTCGATATATGCAGCGACATCCGTGCTGTAAATATCGCCGATGCGGTTATTTTCTGTGTACATAATATTGAGCTGCCCGCGTTTGGAGTTGATATTATAGTGACGTCCGGTCCCGAGATGTTCTGTCAGGGAACGGGGTTTTCTGCGGACGTATACTTCAATATTATCAATTCCGCTGTTGCTCATATTAGAGATAGGAAAATCAATCGTGCGGTATCTGCCGAGGAAAGAAAGGGCACCTACCGGACGATATGCCTGAAGACCGTCAACCTGGATGTGATTTCCGGCAAAATTAACGATTCCAAATGCCTTACTCATATTATTCATCCCCCTTTACACGTTTGGCCACAAGTTCGATATTCTTGCTGTCAGCGCTGCCGACCACGGCATTTTTGCCGATCTTGATCCCGTCTGCGACAAGCGCGCGGGTTACGACTGCGCCTTCTGCGACTTCGGCTCCCGGCATGAGGACACTGTTGATGACCTTTGCTCCGGCCGCTACCTTAGCTCCTGTAAACAGGACGGAATTCTTTACTTCACCGTCAACAACACATCCCTGTGTGATGAATGCGCGGTCAATGACTGCTTCTGAGCCTACATACTGGGGAAGTGCCGTAACATCCTCTGTATAGATCTTCCAGGTGTTGTCATTTAAGTCAAGCTCATTGTTCTTGTCAAGGAGATCCATATTTGCCTCCCAGAGAGAATCAATAGTTCCTACGTCTTTCCAGTAGCCTTTGAATTTGTACGCATACAGATTGCCGCCGTCATTTAAGAGTGCGGGGATGATATCCTTTCCGAAGTCATGATTGGAATTCGGATCCTTCATATCTGCAAGGAGCATTTTGCGGAGCAGCTTCCAGTTAAAGATATAGATACCCATGGAAGCAAGGTTGCTCTTCGGGTGTTCCGGCTTTTCTTCGAATTCAACGATACGTCCGGTTTCATTAGTATTCATGATACCGAAACGGCTTGCCTCTTTCATCGGAACTTCGATGACGGCGATCGTTGCGTCTGCCTTGCATTCTTTGTGATATGCGAGCATTTTCGCATAGTTCATTTTATAGATATGGTCGCCGGAGAGAATCAGGAGATACTCCGGTGAATATGTATCGATAAAATCGATATTCTGTGAGATCGCATCAGCCGTTCCTCTGTATACATCCAGATTGGCATCAGACTTCTCACGCGGCGGCAGTACATATACTCCGCTGTCCTTTGCGTCCAGACCCCAGCGGCGTCCCGCTGCGACATAGCTGTTCAGGAGAATGGATTCATATTGTGTCAGGACACCTACAACATCAATTCCACTGTTGGCACAGTTACTGAGGGGAAAATCGATGATGCGGTATTTTCCACCATATGAAACAGCCGGTTTTGCCACTTTTTTCGTCAGGTCATGAAGACGGGACCCGCGGCCGCCGGCTAAAATCATGGCTAACATGTTGTTTTGCTTCATAATAAGCCCTCTCTTTCATTCTTTGTGCGTTTTATTATACAATTTTTTTTGTGACATTTCTATACTTATACTGGAAAAAGTGTAAGATTTTCGTTAAAACGGCATAAAAATTCAAGATGGGATGTAAAAAATGCGCATGAAGTAAAAGCAGCAGGAGGGGAATAAGGACAGAGTGATCAAAATCCGGGGAAATCAGATTTGTGTGTTGACAATAAAAATCTATTTGCATATACTGATTGTTAGTTACCGAACAAATAATTTTGAACCTGTATAAAGGAGTGGATGCGGCATGGATAATCAGGCGGAAGAGCGGGGGAACGGCGTCCCGCAGGATGTGGGCAGGCTGATCAATACGATCTCTCACCAGCTTAAACGGCAGATGTGTGCTGAGGAGGAAAATGACAGCCTCACTAATATGCAGCGCCACATACTGCACTATATCCTGTTTCAGTCGTTGAAAAAAGAAATTTATCAAAAAGACGTGGAACAGGAATTTCAGATCCGCAGATCGACAGCTACGGGCACACTTCAGCTCCTTGAGAAAAACGGGTTCATAACCCGGGAGGCTGTGGAATGGGATGCAAGGCTGAAAAAGATCACCCCTACGTCAAAAGCAGAGGGAGTCAGAGAGCGTATCCTGGAGAATATCCGATATATGGAAGAACTCCTCGTATGGGATATCGATCCGGAAAAGCTGAAAATCTGCCTGGAAGTGCTGGAGAAGATGTCTTTGAATCTGTCACAGAATGAAAAGCCATCGGATGAACAGAGAAATGCCGGCACAGAGACAGATGCCGGAGGAAAGGCTTCAGAGGATTTGTCTGGTAATTATAATAAGGAAAAAGGAGAGGAGAATAAAGACCATGAATAGGAAACTACTTCGTTCTGTCAGGGAATATAAACGGGAATCCTTCCTGACTCCGGTGCTGGTCTGTCTGGAGGTTCTGATGGAAGTCCTTATCCCGCTGCTGATGGCAAAGATCATTGATGTCGGGATCATGGAAGGGGATATGGCTTACATTATAAAGATGGGTCTTCTGCTCATCGTCATGGCTATGCTGGCGCTTGCCTTTGGGGCAAAGGCGGGACAGCTCGGAGCGATCGCTTCCTCGGGATATGCGAAAAACCTGCGCCATGATATCTTTTACCGTATACAGGATTTTTCATTTGGGAACATTGACCATTTTTCAACGTCAAGTCTTGTGACCAGGATGACAACAGATATCACTAACGTACAGATGGCGTATATGTTTACGATCCGCCTGCTTGCCAGAGCGCCGATCATGATCGTGCTGTCTCTGATCATGACGATGACGATCAGTATGCCTATCGCGATCGTTATGCTGATCGTGGCGCCGGTTCTCGGTATTGCGCTGATCTTTATTGCTAAGAAAGCGCATCCGCATTTCGTCCAGGTGTTTGACGAATATGATGTACTGAACAATACAGTGCAGGAGAATGTAAACGCGGCAAGAGTTGTGAAAGCATATGTCCGCGGCGATCATGAAGTGGAGAAATTCGGCAAAGTATCTACCATAGTATTCAAGCTGTTTACGAAGGCCGAAAAGATAGTAGCGTGGAACTCGCCGATCATGCAGTTTGCCGTATATACAGTCGTTATCGTTATGGTGCTGATCGGAGGAGAGAGCATTATAAGCGGTTCGATGCAGACCGGAGAGCTGACAAGTGTTATTGTGTACGCGCTCCAGATTCTCATGTCCCTGATGATGGTGACGTTTGTATTTACAATGATCATGATCGCGGAAGCTTCCACAGACCGTATTACAGAGGTGCTGGAAGAGGTGCCGGAGATGCAGGATAAGGCTGACGCGGTTAAAGAAGTTGCAAACGGAGACATTGATTTTGAACATGTAAACTTCAGCTATGCCGGAGAAGGCGGCAACCTTTCTCTCAAGGATGTTGACCTGCATATAAAGAGCGGTCAGATCGTAGGTATTATCGGCGGAACGGGAAGCGCGAAGTCAACGCTGGTGCAGCTGATCCCGAGGCTGTATGATGTGACGGAAGGAAGCGTGAAGGTAGGCGGAGTTGATGTAAGGGATTACAATCTGGAAGCGCTGCGTGACCAGGTGTCCATGGTGCTCCAGAAGAATGTTCTTTTTACGGGAAGCATTTATGAGAATGTCCGCTGGGGAGATGAAAATGCCAGTGATGAAGAGGTTCAGAGAGTCTGCAAGCTGGCGCAGGCGGACAGCTTTATCCAGGAGTTCCCTGCAGGTTATAATACGATGATCGTGGAAGGCGGAAACAATGTGTCCGGCGGACAGAAACAGAGGCTCTGTATCGCAAGGGCGCTGCTTAAGAAACCGAAGATCCTGATCCTTGACGATTCTACAAGCGCTGTGGATACAAGGACGGACGCGCTGATCCGTCAGGCATTCCGTGAGGAGATTCCGGATACGACGAAGATCATTATCGCGCAGAGGATTTCTTCCGTTGAGGATGCAGATGTGATCATTGTTATGGATAACGGTGAGATCAACGGCATCGGTACATCAGAAGAGCTTCTCAGGACGAATGCAATCTACCGGGAAGTATATGAATCACAGGTGAAAGGAGGCGCTGACGATGAGTGATCAGATCAAACAGAGGCGGGGCGGAGGTCCCGCGGTCACAAAGGGAACGATCAAGACAGCAAAGCGTCTGCTGGGGTATGTGACCAGTACTTATAAGGTACAGTTTGTTGTAGTGCTGCTTTGTATCCTGATGAGCTCTATTGCTTCGATTTCAGTATCATTGTCATTGAAATTCCTTCTGGATGACTTTATCATCCCGCTTATCGGGCAGACAGACCCGGATTACACGGAGCTCTATTCAGCGCTGGCTGTGCTGGGATCGATCTTCCTTCTGGGAGTGATTTCCACATTTGTGTACAGCCGGATGATGGTCGTGATCGGGCAGGGGGTATTAAAGCGTGTCCGTGATGAAATGTTTGAGCATATGCAGACGCTTCCGATCCGCTATTTTGACCAAAATACAAACGGCTCGATCATGAGTCTTTATACCAATGATACAGATACTCTGCGTCAGATGATCAACCAGTCCATACCGCAGGTGCTGATGTCGGTGTTTACGGTTGTGGTAACTTTCGTCTCAATGCTGGTGCTCAGTCCAGTGCTGACAGTTCTTGCAGTGATCATGATCTTTGTGATGACCATGGTGTCAAAACTGGTCGCAGGCAACAGCGGAAAATATTTTATCCGCCAGCAGCTTGATCTTGCAGACATCACAGGATTTGTGGAAGAGAGGATGAACGGCCAGCGTGTCGTGAAAGTGTTTAACCACGAGAAGATTTCGGAGAGAGAGTTTGACGAGCTCAATGAACGCTTATTTACCAGTGCGTCCAGAGCGCATACATTTGCAAGCATGATGGGACCGATCATCGGTAATCTCGGGAACCTGCAGTTTGTGCTTACGGCAGTGTTCGGCGGGTTCCTTTCCGTAATGGGCATCGGAAATATCACGCTGGGCGTTATGGCGTCTTATCTTCAGTTTACGAAGAGCTTTACACAGCCGTTCATGCAGATTGCACAGCAGTTTAACTCTATCATTATGGCGCTTGCCGGAGCAGAGCGTATCTTCAATATGATGGATGAGGAACCGGAGGTTGACGACGGTTATGTAACCCTTGTCAATGCGAAGAAAGATGAAAACGGCAATATCACAGAATGCAAAGAGCGTACCGGAATGTGGGCGTGGAAGCACCCTCATAAGGCGGATGGAACGATCACATATACAGAGCTGAAAGGCGATGTGCGGTTCTATGACATGACATTCGGATATACACCGGATCATATGGTGCTCCATGACCTGACTCTGTATGCTAAGCCGGGACAGAAGCTTGCTTTTGTCGGCTCGACCGGTGCGGGAAAAACAACGATCACCAACCTGATAAACCGATTCTACGATGTGGCAGACGGAAAAATCCGCTACGATGATATTAATATCAACAAGATCAAGAAAGCTGATCTGAGACATTCTCTTGGCATCGTGCTTCAGGACACACACCTGTTCACAGGCACGATCAAGGAAAATATCCGTTACGGAAAACTGGACGCAACGGATGAAGAGGTATATAAGGCAGCAAAACTCGCCCATGCGGACGGATTTATCAACATGCTGCCAAACGGATACGACACCCATTTGAGCGGCGATGGGGAAGAACTCTCCCAGGGACAGAGGCAGCTCCTCGCGATCGCCAGGGCTGCTATTGCCGATCCGCCGGTGCTGATCCTCGATGAGGCGACATCCTCCATTGATACAAGGACAGAACAGATCGTACAGCAGGGTATGGATAACCTGATGAAAGGCCGTACCGTATTCGTAATCGCCCACAGGCTGTCCACCATCCGCAACAGTGATGCGATCATGGTCCTCGAACACGGACGCATCATTGAACGGGGAACCCATGAAGACCTCCTCAAACTCAAAGGAACGTATTACCAGTTATACACCGGGAAGTTAGAGCTTTCGTGATGGCAATGAGCCGTGCGTAAAAATAGAAACAGGACCCAGGAAGAGTGCTTGCATTCTTCCTGGGTCCTGTTTCTATTTTTACATAGGGCGAAAGCCCATTTAGTCCAGTTTTTTCCCTGTGAGCATCTCATATCCCTGCAGGTAGATATCAATCGTCTTCTGAACGATGTCATCCGGCAGTGTCCAGTTATTGTCCGGATTTGCCTTGAGCCAGTCGCGTGCGAACTGCTTGTCAAAGGACGGCTGTCCGTGTCCCGGCTCATATCCGTCTGCCGGCCAGAAGCGGGAGCTGTCCGGTGTGAGCATCTCGTCTCCGAGCACGATATTTCCGTCCTCGTCCAGACCGAACTCAAATTTCGTGTCAGCGATGATGATACCGCGTGTCAGAGCGTAATCCGCACATTTCTTGTACAGAGCGATAGTGTAATCGCGCAGCTTTGCGGCATACTCCTCACCCTTGCCCGGGAAAGCTTTCTCCAGGTGTTCGATACTCTGCTCATAGGAGATATTTTCGTCATGATCGCCGATCTCTGCCTTTGTGGAAGGTGTGTAGATCGGTTCAGGCAGCTTGTCGGACTCTTTGAGACCCTCAGGCAGCTTAATGCCGCACACGGTGCCGTCTTTCTGGTAGCTTGCCCAGCCGCTTCCTGTGATGTAGCCGCGGACAATGCACTCGATGGGGAGCATGTTCAGCTTCCGGCACATCATGCTGTTGCCGTCGAACTGTGGCTGCTGGAAAAATTCCGGCATGTCTTTAACATCTGTTGAGATCATGTGGTTCGGCAGAATGTCAGAAGTCATGTCAAACCAGAATTTGGACATCTGTGTAAGCACAGTGCCTTTTTTTGTTATCGTGTTTTTCAGAATCACGTCAAAACAGCTGATCCTGTCTGTGGCAACAAGGATCAGGCTGTCGCCGTTGTCATAGATTTCACGTACTTTTCCTTCTTTGATCGGTTTCATTTCGTATACCTCTTCTTATTTATAATTTAAGTAGCTCCTCTAATAGAATAGGCATAAACGCCGGGAAAGACAATAGTTTTTTACATTTTTGTTAAAATAAGATGAGATGGAGAGGAAAAGAGTACAGATTTACAGCAGATATCCGATATGTTAAAATACAAAAAGGACAGCGCCGCGGGCGCGCAGGCTCCTGTCGGCGCAGAGTTGTTCAGCAGTCAGTGAAATATTTTGTGGAAGATAAAGAAACAGGAGGAGTACTTATGATAACAGTAAAAGAGTACCGGGGTCATATCCGTAACTGGGAAGAGTTGTGCGAAAGGCTTGAGATTCCGCTTACGCTTACAAGAGAAGAACGGGAGGAGCGGATCCTCGTCCGTGCATATGAGACATGGGGGTATGAGATGGCGGATCACATGCACGGCATGTTTGCGTTTGCCTTGTGGGATGAAGATGAGAAGAAGCTGTTCTGCCTGAGAGATCAGTTCGGGACCAAGCCGTTTTACTACTACGAGACATCAGACGGAAACCTTCTCTACGGCACTACGATCCGGAAGATCATGGAGCAGCCGGGGTTTGTAAAAGATCTCAATGAGGAAATGCTCCAGTTGTATCTGAGCCTGACTTATGTGGCGGGGGAGAATACATTCTTCCGCGGGCTTAAGAAACTCATGCCGGGAAGGTATCTGGTATGGCAGGGCGGAAAACTGAGCATCACCCGCTACTGGACGCCTGTCTTCCATCCGGATGAGAGCCGGACGCTTGAGGATTGGGCTGATGAGATCCATACGACTCTGAAGGAGATCATGCCGGAGGTGAAAACCGCTGATGAGACTGCGGAGTCATTCTTATCGGGCGGAGTGGATTCCTCCTATGTGCTGGCAATGTCTGATGTGGAGATGACGGATTCCTGCGGATATGAGGAAGAGCGCTTTGATGAGTCGGGGCTGGCAAGGCAGACAGCGGAGATCCTGGGAAGGAAGAATTCACGGTGCCCGATCACGCCGGAGGAATATTTCGGGATCGTGCCGTATGTGATGTACAATATGGAGCAGCCTCTGGGAGACGCGTCGGCGATCGCGTTTGCGATTGCATGCCGCGCCACGGCGGAACATACGAAGATCTGTTATTCCGGCGAGGGGGCGGACGAGTTTTTCGGCGGATACAACATGTACCGCAATGCAGAGCGCTACGGCGAGAATCTGAAGACGTTTTATGTTGGCAACACGAACATCATGAAAGAGGACGAGAAAAAACGTATTCTCAAAAAATATGATCCGGATGTCCTTCCGATCGAGATTGCACGTCCGATCTACGAGGAGACAGAGGGGCTGGATCCGCTGACAAAGATGTCAGATGTGGATATCCAGATCTGGCTGGAGGGAGATATTTACCTGAATGTGGACAAGATGAGCCTGGCAGCAGGGCTGGAGATCCGGATGCCGCTGACTGACCGCAGGATCTTTGACATCGCGTCCAGGATGCCGTCAAAATATAAAGTCAATGAAGAGCAGAATAAGGTGGCGCTGCGCACGGCGGCGGCAAAGGTGCTTCCCGAGGAGATCGCGTTCCGCAAGAAACTGGGATTTATCGTACCGATCCGAATCTGGATGGCGGACGAGCGGTATAACGGGGATGTGAGAAGGCTCTTTAACAGTGAGATCGCGGAGAAATTTTTCGACGTGGACGAGATCAATGCGATCTTTGCTGACTATGTGGGAGGTAATTCAGATAACTGGAGAAAGGTATGGACTATCTATACATTCCTTGTATGGTATGAAGAATATTTTGTAAAGCGCTGAGGGAGAGATTATGATAATCGACACGCACGCACACTATGATGATGAACAATTTGATACAGACAGAGAGGAACTGCTGGATAGCATGGAAGCGGGAGGGATCGGTCTGATCGTAAATGCGGGATCCACAGTTGAGTCCTGGGACAAGATTGTAAGGCTGACAGAGCGGTATCCTTTCCTGTATGGCGCGATCGGTGTACACCCGGATGAGGCAGGTTCTCTTGATGAAGAGAAGTTCTCAAGGATGTCGGATCTGCTGGACCTTGATAAGATCGTTGCTGTGGGAGAAATCGGATTGGATTATTACTGGGATAAAGAGAAGCATGATATTCAGAAAAAATGGTTTGTCCGCCAGCTTGACCTGGCGAGGCAAAAGAATATGCCTGTTATTATCCACAGCCGGGAGGCGGCGGCAGATACGTTTGAGATCATGAAGAAGCATGCCGCCGGTATGAAGGCGGTTATTCACTGCTATTCCTATTCCCCGGAGATGGCGCGGGAATATGTGAAGATGGGATATTACATCGGCGTTGGCGGAGTAGTGACCTTCAAAAACGCAAAGAAATTAAAACAGGTTGTACAGGAGATCCCGCTGGGGTCTGTCGTGCTGGAGACGGACTGTCCATATCTTGCTCCTGTCCCATACAGAGGAAAGAGGAACTGCTCATTGTATCTGCCTTATGTGGCGGAACAAATTGCAGAGCTGAAAGGGAAAACGGTTGAAGAAGTCATACAACAGACGGAAAAGAACAGCAGGGAGCTGTATGGTTTGTAGAATATTCAGAAAATGCGGATAAAAGGGGTCAGACCCCTCCCAAGAGGGGTCTGACCCCTTTTGCTGAAGTTGTCTGACAATTTTGAGAGGAGGAAAAAATGAAGCAGCCGACATTAGGAAATCCGCAGAATACGATTGCGGTGCTGCAGAAATATAATTTTGTGTTTCAGAAAAAATTCGGACAGAACTTTCTGATCGATACTCATGTGCTCGATAAGATAATCCGGGCGGCGCAGATCAGCGGGGATGACTGTGTGCTGGAGATTGGTCCGGGTATCGGGACTATGACTCAATATCTGGCGTGCGCGGCTCGCAGAGTTATCGCGGTGGAGATTGACCGGGCGCTGATCCCGATACTTGAGGATACTCTGGACGGGTATGACAATGTACGGGTGATCAATGAAGATGTGCTGAAGGTGGACATTGCGAAGCTGGCGGAGGAGGAGAACGGCGGCAGACCGATCAAGGTCGTGGCAAATCTGCCGTACTATATTACCACCCCGATCATTATGGGGCTGTTTGAGAAGCATGTCCCTGTAAAGAGTATAACAGTTATGGTGCAGAAAGAAGTGGCGGACCGGATGCAGACAGGACCGGGATCTAAGGACTACGGGGCCCTGTCGCTCGCCGTTCAGTATTATGCCAGCCCTTATATCGTGGCAAATGTACCGCCGAACTGTTTTATGCCCCGGCCGAAGGTGGGGTCCGCTGTGATCCGGCTGGATCTGCACGAGGAACCGCCTGTGAAAGTGAAGGATGAGAAGCTGATGTTCCGCATTATACGAGCGTCCTTCAATCAGAGAAGAAAGACACTTGCAAACGGGCTGAAAAATTCGCCGGAGCTTGATTTTACGAAAGAAGAGATCGAGGAGGCGATACTCACCCTGGGGAAAGGAGCAAGCATCCGGGGAGAGGCATTGACGCTGGACGAGTTTGCGGCATTAGCGGACAGGCTGGGCTGATTCATAAATATTTAATAGTCAGTTTATTGTTTAATTATGCTATTTTTAGTATAATATAAAGATCATACGGAGAAAAAGGAGGAAGGTCACATGGCAAAAGATATTGACAGCATTTTATTCGATATAACTCCCGAAATCGAAAAACTTGCGAGAGAGTGTGAACAAAATAATGCGATCGATAAGGAGTTGTACACCAAATATGAGGTGAAGAGGGGGCTGCGTGACCTGAATGGGAAGGGTGTCCTTGCGGGGCTTACTAATGTTTCCGATGTCTGCGCCACAAAAATCGTCAACGGCGAGTCTGTACCGTGCGAGGGTAATCTTTATTACCGCGGGTATAATATCAAAGATCTGGTAAAGGGATTTCTGGCTGCAAAACATCCGGGGTTTGAAGAGACAGCGTATCTCCTGCTGTTCGGGGAACTCCCGAATAAGGAGCAGCTCAAAAATTTCCAGGCAATGCTTGCGGAGAGGCGGATGCTCCCGCCGAACTTCGTGCGCGATATCATTATGAAGGCTCCCAGCCATGATATGATGAACAGCATCACGAGGAGTATACTGCAGCTTTATTCCTATGATGAAAAAGCGGATGATACGAGCATTCCGAATGTTCTGCGCCAGTGCCTGAATCTGATCAGCCAGTTCCCGATGCTTATGGTATATGGCTACCATGCATACAATTATCGAAGGGGCGAGGACCTTTATATTTATGCACCGAAACCGGAGCTGTCCGCAGCAGAAAATATCCTGATGATGCTGCGCGAGGACAGAAAGTATACAAAGCTTGAGGCGAAGATCCTCGATATGGCGCTTGTGCTTCATATGGATCACGGCGGCGGAAACAACTCTACATTTACAACGCACGTGGTTACCTCCTCCGGCACGGATACTTATTCAACGATGGCGGCTGCCATGGCTTCGCTGAAGGGACCGAAGCATGGCGGAGCGAATGTGAAAGTAACGCAGATGTTTGAGGATATGAAGGCGCATCTGACGGACTGGGAGGATGAAGACCAGATCAGAGCGTATCTGGAAGCGCTGCTTGACAAGAAGGCGTTCGACAAGAAGGGGCTTATCTATGGGATGGGACATGCGGTTTACTCGATTTCAGACCCGCGTGCAGATATATTTAAACGCTTCGTGAAACAGCTCGCAAGAGAAAAACATCACGAAAAGGAATATGCCCTCTATGAAAAGGTAGAGCATATGGCGCCGGAGATCATTGGCGAGAAACGCAGGATGTACAAAGGCGTCAACGCGAATGTGGACTTTTACAGCGGTCTTGTTTACAGTATGCTGGATCTGCCTCCGGCATTGTACACGCCGATCTTCGCGGCGGCAAGGATCGTAGGCTGGAGTGCCCACAGGCTGGAAGAGCTCAAGAATGTAGACAAGATCATACGTCCGGCGTACAAGGCTCTCGCGCCTCATCGCGAATACATAAATCTTGATGACAGGTAAGTGAGTAACATGAGAGACGAGTTTTATTTCCCATCAAAGGACGGCAATACGGAGATCCATACAATAGAGTGGAAGCCGGTAGGTGAAGTGAGGGCTGTCCTTCAGATCTGCCACGGAATGGTGGAATATATCAGACGATATGACGAGTTTGCGCAGTTCTTGTGCAGGGAAGGCTATTATGTCGTGGGAAATGATCATCTCGGGCACGGTAAATCCATACAGGCAAAATCCGAGTATGGTTTCTTTAATGAAAAGTATGGAAACGCGTGTGTGCTCGGGGACATGCATACGCTTCGGCAGAGGACGGAGAAAAAGTATCCGGGCGTACCTTATTTTATGCTCGGACACAGTATGGGCTCGTCGCTTCTCAGGCAATATATCCAGATGTACGGAAACGGTCTGAGCGGGGCTGTGCTGATGGGGACAGTGGCAGACCACAAAAAGGCTGCCCTGCTTTTCGGGAAGAGGCTCTGCCGAGTGATGGCAGCGTTCAGAGGCTGGCATTATCGGAGCAAGATGGTAGATAACCTGGTGCTGGGCGCATATAACAAGAAATTTAAACCGGCGCGTACCCGCGCTGACTGGATCACCAGCGACAATGAGAACCTGGATATGTATGTTGCTGACCCGCTCTGCTCGTTCATGTCCACGGTGAATGCCTATTATAATGTATTTTCCGGGATGATCGGCATACAGAGAAAAGAAAGCGTGTATATGATCCCAAAGGGGCTGCCGGTACTCTTTGTGTCCGGCGCTGACGATCCGGTGGGAGAGTTTGGAAAGGGAGTGCGCAAGATTTATGAGAAATACCGCGCTGCCGGGATACGGGATGTGACTCTCAGGCTGTACACGGGAGACAGACATGAGATTTTGAATGAGACGGACCGGGATCAGGTGTATAAGGATCTGTTGGGATGGTTTGAGAAGCATATATAATTTGATATAATGAAATGTAAACAGTGCACTTGCAGATGGATGGAAAAGTCCGGCGCGGTGCACTGTTTTTTTGATGCTATTTCTGCGGGAAGAAGGGAGAGAGGAGAGCGGAAGAAACAGGATGACTTCACAGGTCTGCCATGGTAGAATAAGGTCAGATCGGGCAGGGGATCAATGGGCGCTGCAAAGTAACCTGGTCTGCCTGGCGGTCGTAAATAAAAGAGAATGAGAATGGAGGGAAACTATGTTTGATCCAAACAGTACATTTCTATTTATCCTTGCCGGGCTGGTCATCATTTTTGTGATCGCGCAGTCTGTGTTTTTCCTTGTGAGGGCATATAAGAGGGGGAAAACACTGGGAATGGACATGAAACAGATAAGAAAGACCATCATTTCCACAGCGGTCTTTACATTTGCCCCTGCGGTATCTATCCTTCTGGGCGTGATTACCCTGTCTAAATTTCTGGGACTTCCGTTGCCATGGCTGCGTCTCAGTGTGATCGGGGCTATCACATATGAACTGCCGGCTGCGACAACGACAGCCAATGCCCTTGGGATAACAGCGCTGTCCGAGACGATCACGAACCCGGAGGTATATACAGCGATTGCATGGGTTATGACGCTGGGAATATTCCCGGGGCTGATATGGGTGCCGCTTTTTATTAAGAAAATCCAGGGAGGTCTGATGAAGATTAAGAATAAGGACAGCAAGTGGGGAGATATTCTTATGACCGCGTTGTTCCTCGGAATGATCTCGGCATTTCTGGGGATGGTGTTTGCTGATATCCGGTCAGGACTGGCTGGGTGGATACCGATTTTTGTCCTGCTGTTTTCGGCATTAGTCATGGGAATTTGCGGGATCCTCGTCAAAATCTGCCACATGAAGTGGCTGGAAAACTATGCGCTTCCCATCAGTATGCTTTGTGCGATGGCGTTTGCGGTAGTGATCACTCCCATGATTGTGTAGGAAGCGGAAAGGAGGAATAAGAAAAATGAAAGATAGAAATCGAAGTTATGAAGAAATGACACACGTATATGGAAGAATCTGGATCCTGAGCGCGCTCGGGATGATCTTTGCTTATCCGATCGCTGCGTGCATTTATTATGACGCCTGGCCGGGGATCGTGCCTGTGTTGAAAGGGCTGATTGGGGTAGCTCCTATTTTCTGGACAGTGGGACTGATCGAGGTTCTGACCTTTGTCCCTATGCTCGGCACGGCGGGCTCTTATCTGGCGTTCGTTACAGGAAACCTTACCAACCTGAAAGTGCCTGCGGCATTGACAGCAATGGAAAATGCCAGGGTGAAACCGGGCTCGGAGGAAGGAGAGGTAATTTCCACAATCGCGGTGGCGACATCTTCGATCGTTACTACCGTGATCATCGCGGTGGGGGTGGCTTTGCTCGTACCGCTTACCCCGATCTTGAACTCACCAACGCTGAAGCCTGCCTTTGATAACATCCTGCCTGCATTGTTCGGAGGACTGGCAGTGGTGTATGTGAGCAAAAACTGGAAAATTTCCATCGCGCCACTGGTGTTTATGGTAGTCCTCTTCCTGCTTGTGCCGTCGCTGTCTGGTTCGGTGGGAGTGCTTGTTCCGGTTGGCGCGCTTATCGCGATCGGTGCGGCGAGAATATTATATAAAAAAGGAAAATTATAAAATATCAGAATATTCACGGCGACGGGGTCAGACCCCTTTTAACAGGGGTCTGACCCCATTGGGGAAAGGAGTTGCACAATTTTGATTATTTTATTTTTAATACTTGCAATTATAATAATTTTTCTGGCAGTACTTCTCATCAGGGCGGCAATGTTTAAACCGCATGAAGAACTCACGCCTTCCGGGGATCGGATTGAGCTGGACAATGACAGGATTGTTAATGACATGGTGCAGATGATCCGTTGTAAGACGGTTTCATACAATGATGAGAGCCTGATCGACAAGGCGGAGTTTAAGAAATTCCAGGATCTGCTCCCGCAGCTTTACCCCGGAGTGCATGAAAAATGCCCGCGGGAGTTCGTCGGCGTAAACGGCATGCTGTATCACTGGAAGGGAAAATCGGCGGAAAAGCCCGTGGTGTTAATGTCGCACTATGATGTAGTGCCTGTGGAGGAATCGCAGTGGGAGAAGCCTGCGTTTGAAGGAATAGTGGAAGACGGCGTGATCTGGGGAAGAGGAACTCTGGATACTAAGGGGACGTTCTGCGGGATCATGGAAGCGGCGGAGAAACTGATCACAGAAGGTTTTGTCCCGGAACATGATATTTACCTGGCTTTTTCCGGGCAGGAGGAGATCAACGGACCATCCTGTCCGGCGATCGTGGACCTGTTTGAAAAGCGGGGGATACGTCCGGCTCTTGTAGTAGACGAAGGCGGAGCGGTCGTTGAGAATGTTTTTCCCGGCGTAACACGGGAGTGTGCACTGATCGGTATCGCGGAAAAAGGGCTTACCAATATTGAATTTAAAGCAAAGAGCAGGGGAGGACATGCCTCCATGCCTCCGGTGCATACTATTGCAGGTGAGCTGGCTCAGGCTGTAGTGGATGTGGAAAATCATCCGTTCCCGAGACAGCTCACAAAGCCGGTAAGAGAGATGCTGGATATTCTGGGCAGACATTCCGGATTCGCATATAAGATCTTGTTTGCAAATCTATGGTGCCTGGAAGGAGTTTTTGATAAGGTCTGCAGGGCTTCAGGAGGAGAGCTGAATGCAATGATGCGCACCACATGCGCGGTGACAAAAATGCAGGGCGGAAAAGCATTTAACGTAATCCCGCCGGCAGCTTCCGTTGGAATGAATCTGCGTCTGCTGGGGAAGGATACCGTGGAATCTGCAAAAGCATATCTGGAGAAGACTATTAATAATCCGAATATAGAAGTGTCGGTGTTTGAAGGGAGAAATCCATCGGCAGAGTCTGATACTGACTGCGGGGAATATATCAGGCTCTGTCAGGCGGTAAAAGATACATGGACGGATGCGATCGTATCGCCATATCTGATGATGGCGTGCAGCGATTCCTGGCACTACTGCCGGATCACGGATCATGTATATAAGTTCTCAGCGATGAAGCTGTCAAAGGAAGAGCGCGGGATGATACATGGAAATAATGAGAGGGTTCCCGTGGAGACGCTGGTCAAGACTGTGGAATTTTATGTGCGGTTAATGCAGAAATGCTGAGAAAAACGATTGTACAGATAGTTAAGCAAAACGAAAACCCATCAGTGTTATACTGATGGGTTTTCGTCGTTTTATAAGTTATCTAAAGGAATGAGAGTAAAGTGCGGCACCTTTTGGTGCCTAAACTTTTATGAGGGGGGGAAGATAGTTGCTTTATCAACTATCTTGGTTATAGTATAGAGGGAAAATATGACAGAAGTGTGAGAGGATTATAAAAGAAGCAGGAAAATTATAAACGAAAACTAAAAAATACATTAACAGAACTGATGTTGATAAAAGATATGAATAGAGAGAATGGAAAAGTGTAAGCGTTCAAGGTGTATTGTGTAAATAGCATAAAAATAATATATAATATTGAAAAACTGTATATATTATGCCATAATCAAAACAGACTATGTCATTTGGGGGATAATAATAATCAAGATTTTTATAAAAGGAGGATAAAAGTTTATGGGAAAAAGGACGAAAGCCCGGTGGCTGGCATCGTGCATGGCAGCGGTTACAGTACTGGGCAGTGCCGGGGTGCCGGCAGCGGCAAAAGAAGCAGAACAGCCCGCTGCGGCAGCGTCGGGGGAAAGGAGTTTTGTCCCTGATGCGAAGGCAGACAAAGGGAATTTTAATACCGGATGGAAATTCAGCCTTGGAGATACAGCGGGGGCAGAGCAGAAAGAGTTTGACGATTCCCAGTGGGAAGATATTCAGATCCCGCACGACTTCAGCATGGATCAGGAATTTTCTGCGCAGTACGAGGCGGAATCCGGTTTCCTGCCAGGCGGGACAGGCTGGTACAGGAAGACAGTGGTATTCCCGGGAGATTATGAAGGAAAGACTTTGACGCTGAATTTTGACGGTGTCTATAATCATGCATATGTATATGTAAACGGGACTAAGATTGGTGAAAATTTCTATGGATATAATGACTTCTCGCTGGATATTACGGATTATGTGACCTGTGATGGAGAGACAGAAAATGTGATTTCCGTGAAAGCAGTGAATGAATTCCCGTCCAGCCGCTGGTATTCCGGTTCCGGTATTTACAGAGATGTGACGCTGACTGTATCCGGAGATATCCATGTGGCGGATGAGGGGACTTATGTTACAACGCCGGATCTGGAGACAGAGCAGGGCGGTGATGTGACAGTGCATGTGGAGACGGATGTAAGGAACGAAAGAAAGGAATCCGGTACTGTGACAGTACGCACGACAGTCCTGGACAGCAATGGCAACAAAGTATCCAAATCGTCAGCTGAGAAAGAAGTTTCAGTTGAAGCGGATACAGAGCAGACAGTAGAGCAGGAAGTCAAAGTTAATAAGCCGGATCTGTGGGATTGTGATAATCCGAACCTGTACTATGTACAGACTGAGATCCTGGAAGGTGATGATGTAATTGATACATATGAGACGGAATTCGGGTTCCGCTATCTGGAATATAGCGCAGACTTCGGCTTCAAGTTGAACGGTGAGAACGTGAAGATGAAGGGCGTCTGCATGCACCACGATCAGGGCGCTCTCGGCGCGGCGTCTTATTATGATGCAGTGAAGCGTCAGGTGGAGATCTTAAAAGGCACGGGCGTAAACGCGATCCGCGCCAGCCATAACGTACCTTCCGACATGTTGATCTCGATCTGCAATGAAGAAGGCATCCTTGTCATGAATGAGATCTTCGACGGATGGACGGAGTATAAGAATGGAAACACGAATGACTTCGGCAAAGAATTTAACAAGAAACTTGCAGCGGACAATCAGGTTATCGGCGGAAGCGAGGACAAGACATGGGCGCAGTTTGCTCTGGAGTCAACAGTGAACCGTGACAAAAACGATCCGTGCGTGGTGATGTGGTCCATCGGAAATGAGCTTCCCACAGGATGCACCGGCGAAGGAGCAGCCGCCGCTCAGGCAACCTATCCGGACATCGCGGCTGATCTGATCAAATGGATTCGGGATATCGATGCTACGAAGCCCATCACCATGGGAGATAATCAGCCTACATGGGGGGCGAGCGACTTCCGTACCAATATTGACAATCAGCTGGCAGCAGCTGGCGGTGTTGTTGGCCTTAACTACTACCCGACGCAGTATGAAAGCAAACACAACCAGCAGCCGACGTGGCCTCTGGTGGGAACAGAGACCGCGTCTCCTGCCAACAGCCGTGGAATCTACAATACACTGTCATCCTCTTCCCAGCTTGGTGATTATCAGTGTACCGCATATGATACAGCCTGCGTGGGTTGGGGAAATACAGCGAGAGAATCCTGGTACTATACGATAAAGAATGATTTTATCATGGGAGAATTTATCTGGACAGGATTTGACTATATCGGAGAACCTACCGGAACAGGCGCATGGAACGGAACCGGTACAGGAAGCGTTGTGGGCGGCGACCAGGCAGTCCCGAACTCCAGCTTCTTCGGCGTGATCGACACGGCAGGATTCCCGAAAGATTCCTATTACTTCTATTCCAGCCAGTGGGTAGAGGATAAGACAACGCTCCACGTAGTGCCGCAGAGCTGGAATGAAGAAGATCTGACGATCAGCAGCGGGAAAGTTCCGGTTTATATCTACTCAAATGCAGCAAAAGTGGAACTGTACTTAAATGACGTGAAGATCGGTACTGCCACAAGAAATGATTTTGAGACAGATGCAGGCTATACATATTTTACTTATACAAATACATCAGATAATGCGGAACTGTGTACAGCAGTAAATGAAAACCAGGAATGGAAACGAATGGCAGCGCAGTTCAGTGTACAGTATGAAGAAGGCACGTTGAGCGCAAAGGCATATGACTCAAACGGAGAGCTGATCGAAGATACATATGGTCTTGATTATGTGACCACAAACAGCGATGAGGGCAGCAGCCTGAAGGTGACGGCTGAAAAGAGCGAGATCCAGGCGGACGGCAGCAGCCTCTCCTATATTTCTGTTGACGTGCTGGACGGAAACGGCGAGTTTGTAAGCTCGGCAAGAAATAACATCCGTTTCAGCCTGACAGGTAATGGTGAGATCGTTGGTGTTGATAATGGAAATCCGTCCACCACAGATAAGTTCCAGCAGCCGACCGTGCTCACGGGCGAGAAGAGCGCGAATATCGATGCATTTTCCGGCAAAGCACTTGTTATCGTGAAGAGTACGGATAAGGCGGGCGGATTTACCCTGAGAGCAGAGTCTTCCGGTTTAGAGGGCGGTGCAGTAACCGTGAACACTGTGGGAGACGAGCAGGGACCTGCATATGTGAAAGATTACGAGATCACGAAAGAGTATACCGTTACCATGGGAACCGCTCCGGAACTGCAGACAGAAGTCGATGTTACAATGAGCGATGACAGTTCTGCAAAAGGAACGATCGAGTGGGAAGAGGTATCAGAAGATATCTATAATTCACCTGGCGAGTATATGCTGAACGGCGTGCTTACTGTCGGTGAGGAGCAGATCAATGTGGAGGCATTCCTTCATGTACTGCCTGTGTTTGCAGGATTTGAGAATTACTCCAGGGCAACGAGCACAGGCGTGGTTCCGGCGCTTCCGGCAACGGTATCCGGAATCCTGGAAAATGGCGACATATATGGAGAATATCCTGTTGAATGGGAAGAGATCACTGCCGACGACCTTCAGGAAGTGGGCGATGTTATTACAGTTATGGGAACTGTGAATGTATCAGAAGATACCTCCTACAAAGTACACGCAACTGTCCGCGCAGCAGAAGGCGAGACTATGGAGCCTGTCAATGTGGCGCCTCGGTATGCGAGTCTGACGGAGAGCTGCGGCGTGACAGCAGATAATCTGCTCTCCATCGTCAACGGCGCGAAGAATGTTGTCAATGACCCAAATGAGCGCTGGACAAACTGGAACGACCATCTCCAGAGTTCCTCACCTTTTATCACTTTTACATGGGATGAGGCAAAGGAGATCGATACAATCAGGCTGTGGTTCTTCACAGACGCAAATGTGAGTGTTCCGGCAGATGTGAACATTCAGGTTGCTGAGGACGGAGTAGACTTCCGCGATGTCGGATTTACGGAGACAGAGTATTCGGCGGACGGGGAAACAACGTTCACTCTTGACGCGCCGCGCAGTGTCAAAGGCGTGCGTATTACGATGACACAGCAGGGCAACGGATATGTAGGTCTGAAAGAGGCTGAGATCTGGACTACTGCATTTGGATATACAATGAATAATACCGCGGTTCTGGACAGCCTCACAGTTGACGGAAAAGAAGTGGACGGCTTTGCAGCGGGAGAAGTAAATACGGACGGCTATACAGCTGAGACAGAAGATCCGGCAAATGCGGTCATCACGGCAGGATCAAGAGGGAACGCTGCGGTGACAGTAGTTCCGGCAGATGAGAACGGTGAGGCAAAGGTGATCGTGAAGTCCGAGAATCAGCTTGTTACAAATGAGTACATCATCAGGCTGAACGGAGAATCAAGCCAAAAAGAAGAGGCGCCTGCCACACAGGAAGCTCCTGTAACTGAGATCACATACGAAGAAATCGCTCAGAGCGTGATGGCTGCAGACTGCAGCGCAACTTCTTCCAAGGATCCGGTGCAGTACAACGATGGAGGACCGGAGCTCGCGTTTGACGGAAATCAGGGAAGTGCATGGCATATAAGCTATAGTGAGGACGGAAATGGGAACCTCGTTGATAGTGCTTCGCTTCCACAGTCCATCGAGTTTGGGCTCGGAGGAGAGAAACTCGTCGGAAAGCTCAGTTTTGAGGGGAAAACGGGCGGAAATAACGGATTCCTGAAGGACGCAGAAGTGTGGGCAAGATCAGGAGACGGAGAATGGAAGAAAGTCAAAGAGTTCCCATTTGAGGAAAGCGCAAAAGGAAACGGCGAAGTGATCTTTGACGAACCTGTGACCGCTGACAGGATCAGGATAACGGTAACAGACAGTTTCAATGAGATTGAACGCAAACTCGCCTGCATCGCAGAGATCCATGTTTACAGGGCAATCCTTCCGGAGCCGTTCGGGATCAATGTGTCCATGGACTGGCAGGACGGAAAAAACAGCGATAACGACCGCCCGGATAGTGTGGAAGTCGGTCTGAAAGTTGACGGAAAAGTCATTGAGGATCTTACGCTTACGCTGTCCGAGGACAATGGCTGGACAGATGCATTTGAAAATATAAATCCGGAGATGGGAACAGCTTTTGAAGTGTACAGCATTACAGAAGACTTTGACAGCAGCAAAGAGCAGGAAGGCTATCTCTATGAATGCGCAGGAAGCGTAGAGGAAGGATTTACGGTCCATGCAGTCAGGTCTGTCGTGCTGAATACGGAGGCTCGCTGGATCGACAATGACAATGCATCCGGAAAGCGTCCTGATACAGTATCACTGATCTTCAAGGGCGGAAGCCAGGAGGAAATCGTAAATGTGACTTCATCCCATGTACTGCCGGATACTGTGGAAGCAGATCTGGTTGTTCCGAAATATCAGGGAGATGGGACTCTGTATACGTATACCGTATCAGGCGGCACTTATTCGGATACAGAGTGGCTGATCGACACAGCCAACGAAGATGGCGTCTATATCGTCAATTACAGACTGGAAGATGAGGAACCGGGAGAAGACCTTACTACAACAGAGCTGGAGGACGCATTGAAACGTGCGGCAGAGATATCGGAAGATGACGTTATCCCATCTGCGGCGGACAAATTTGAAGCGTTTGAAGAAGCAAAAACAAATGCGCAGGAACTTCTTGACAAGGTGAACGAGGGCGATACCTCTGTAACCCAGGAACAGATCGACGAGATCTGTAAGGCACTGACTGACGCCATGGATGCTCTTCCGATGAAAGCGGATAAGGCAGCTCTGCAGGAGCTTGTAAATCAGGCAGAAGAGATTGATACCGGCAAATATACAGAAGACAGCGCGGCTGTGTTCAATGAGGCTTTGGAAGCCGCTGTGAAGATCCTGAAGGATGAGAATATTTCTGCCGCTGATCAGGCAGCAGTAGACGCAGCGGAAGAGCAGCTTGAAAAAGCGATAGATGGTCTTGTGGAGAAGCAGCCGGAGCCGGAGGTCGATAAGGATAAACTTTTTGACCTGCTTGAACAGTATGGCGGCTATCGGTCTTCGGATTATACCACAGAGACCTGGGAGCCGTTCAAGGCAGCTTATGACGCGGCAAAAGCAGTATATCTGGACGAGTCAGCGACTCAGGAGGAAGTAGATGCGGCGACAGCAGAATTGACCAGGACAGGAAAAGCTCTGGTGAAAGCATCTGAACCAACGGTTCCTTCTGATGGAAATGAAGAGACAACAGAAAAGCCGCCGGTGACAGCTGTAAAAACAGGCGATACAGGAAATATGGCAGTTCTTTGGGCAATGCTTTTGGCAGTATCCGCAGGTACATGTATATATGTGAAGAAGAGAAAAACACAGTAAAGCATCGTTTTTTGGAATAATAGAATAATGGACTGAGGGCGGAGTCCCAAAACAACAAAAATCCGTTAGCCGAAGGGCTAACGGGTTTTTGTCGTTTTTATAAGTTATCTAAAGGAATGAGAGTAAAGTGCGACATCCCGGTCCCCCGGGATGTCTTTACTTTATGAGGGGGGAGATAGTTGTTTTATCAACTATCTGTGACTTAGTATAACCGGGAAATGTGTCCAAAGTATGTTTTAAATCTTAAAGAAAAAGAAAATACCTTATGAAATTCTTAATACTCTGCCGGCAGATCATCTGCGAAGTTCCATGCGTATAAGCATAAAAAGAGAAAAAAATTCCGCATGATTGTTATTGCTTATACTTATATCTCTAAATTCCAGTGGTTTTCAAAATCCTTTTCAAATTCCAGCTCTTCATCGGATCCGGGAACAGGGATACCTATTGTCTCGCCTTTCCAGGATGAAAGATAAATCGCGTTTGATATCAGGAGGCTTTTTCTTGCCTCCTCCCACGGGGCGGTAAGCCCTTCGCGATCCCCTGAGTTTATGGCGGCGGCAAAGTTCTGTAAAATTTTCTGATAAGCATCAGGTTCTGTTTCCATAGGAAATCCTTCCCATGTTCCGGCCGGCATTTCAAAATTATCTCCAAGCGTTAAGCGGTATTCCTTTTCCGGACGGTCCAGGCGGCAGATGCGCACTCCGTCCGGCTGGCAGATGATAAGCCCGTCATCCATGGCAATCTCCAGGCGGTTCACACCCGGCGCTTCTCCCGTGGAGGCGGTGAAGACGCCTGTGGCGCCGTTATCCCATTCCAGATAAGCCGTTACCTCGTCCTCTACCTCGATAGGGTGGTATTTGCCGTTGTGGCAGAATGCACGTGTGCGGGCAGGCATGCCGCAGATCCACTGGAGCAGGTCCAGATTGTGGGGGCATTGATTGAGAAGTGTTCCACCTCCGTCCAGCTTCCATGTGCCTCGCCAGGAAGAACTCTGATAATAAGCATTGGAACGGTACCAGTCTGTCACAGTCCAGTTCATCCTTTTTAAACCGCCCAGTTCGCTGCTTTGTATGATCCGGCGGATATGCTGGTACGAAGGATAAGTGCGCTGATGAAAAATGTAGGCGCAGATAAGCCCCTCCGGTCTGGCTTCTTCCATGAGCCGTGCCTGACGGCTGTATATACCGGCCGGTTTGTCGCAAAGGACATGCAGCCCGCGCTTCATGGCAGAGATGCTCTGCTCTTCGTGGAGTCTGTGCGGGGTGGCGATAATGACCGCGTCCAGCCCGAGGTTTTTGTCATCCACGGCATGGAATAAGGCATCCGCAGAGGTGTAGACCGGAAGGCTTTCCGGCAGTGTCAGCCCCAGTTTCTGAAGCTGTTCGGGGCGCACGCGGGTGACTGCGGCAAGTTCCATTCCCGGGACCTGTCCATCGAGGAGAAGGGCCGCATATTGGCTTCCCATGTTTCCCATACCTATGATTCCTGTTCTGATCGCTGTCATGTTCTTTTATACCTCCTGTGTAGAAAATATGTGTCATTTTGAACCGGTCTGCTTTTTCCCGGGTGCGGCAGAGCAGCGCAGTAAGCTCGAATGTTTCGGGCAGCGCCTTTGCGATGCGTATGTAAAATAGTGAGCGCCAGCCGGAGCCGACGACAGCATAACGGACTTTTGACATCATGTACCTCCTTGCGGAAAGCTGACATGTTATAAACTGACTAAAATTTTATCACTGTACAGTTGAAAATACAAGGTTTCTACGCTTGCTGTATCAGTGCCGGCAGGTGCAATATTATGAGGAAAAAGCGGGAATACCGCAGATCCAGGTTGATTAGGATCTGCAGTATCCTCGGACGGCAGGCTGCTGATTTTGAACTTGAAGAGATATAGTATATAGTATATTTACCTCACTCGGATCGTATTTCCCGCATAGATGAGATCCGGGTTGGAGATACCGTTTAATGCAGACAGAGCGCTGACTGTCGTGCCGAATTTTACGGCGATACCGCTCAGGGTGTCCCCGGGGAGGATGGTGTAATACTGTGCTCCGGAGCTGCCGGATCCTCCGTTTTCCGGGACGCGGATCGTGTTTCCGGCATAGATAAGATCCGGGTTGGAGATCCCGTTCAGGGAGGCGATGGCGCTTACCGTTGTACCGTAACGCTGGGCAATGCCGCTTAAGGTGTCACCGGGCTGGATCACATAGGTGATATAATCCGGCGATGGAGACGGGGATGGTGAAGGTGCAGGTGAACTGCCGTCCAGGTGGTTCAGCCCTGCGGCTTTGATCGCGGCAGGATAATCTACATATCCGATATCCAGGTCCACATCCCCTGATATGCCGGGGATGCTGCCCTGACTTGTGTACTGCCAGATGCCGCAGTCCGTGCCGTCGAAACTGTCCGCGTAGCGGGCGTACCAGAAGGCGTAGCGCTCCGGAAGAGAGCTGCCCAGGTAGGTGTCGAGGAAATTGCGGTTTGTATAGAACATGGCGTAATAGCCTTTTTCTTCTAACCGGTTACAGAAACTTGTCACTATCTGTTTCGCGAGCGGTGCATTTATGGTCACGCCTTCGCCTGACGCGTAAGCTACGGACGCCTGCTCGATATCATAGCAGACCGGATAGTCCAGGCGGTAGCCGGATATAGTGGACATACAGCCGTCAGCCTCCTGTACGGCAGTCTGCGGACTGACTGCGTAGCAGAACCAGTACACACCGATGGGGAGACCGATACGGTTGCATTCGGATGCATTTCTGTGAAACTGTTTATCCACGGTGTTGAAGCCGTACCCCGCTCGGAGCATGGCGAACTGGTAACCCGCGGCTTTGACCCGCTCCCAGTCGACAATCCCCTGGAATTCACTGACATCAAGTCCTTTTATACTCATATGGATCAGACCTTTCTATAAATAAATGTGTCCCGGAAGGCGTTGGAAAAGAGCCGCCGGGTTTGGTTTAATATATGCAGATAGTTTAAGAGGGGTTCGCGGAAGTGGATGGGATTTCCGAGAGAACAAAAACTACTAATATTTAGTATAAAATTTGTGAAAAACTACTTATAATTAGGGGAAGGTTGTGATATACTCATTATATGTCAGATACAAAGTGCCGTTCAGGAAAGGAGTGTATAATGGAATTCGCTTTACAAAAAACATTATCTTCCGCGGAAGTAAAACTTATCCGTCAGAAATTAAATCTGAAACAAAGAGAGCTGGCAGAGTTTGTCAATGTTTCTGTAAAAACCGTTGAATACTGGGAACGGAACGGCGGGCAGGTGAAAGGTTCCGCGGCGGCGCTGCTGTGCATTTTAAGGGAGAGGACAGGGATACTTGATGAATTCCAGGTTCCGGAAAAAAAGCTGCCTGTCCGGCTTAAATATATGTATGGAGAACAGCTGTGCACGGTAATTGATGTCGATGACCGTACGCGCCAGGTCAGGATCAAGAATTTTGTTACAGACCCTTTGTTCCGGGCATTTGGAAGAACTGCGGAGCCGACATATGAGGAGTATGAGGAATTCCTTGAGTCCAGATGTTTCCCTCCGACGCGGGATAAGATGAAGATTATCCTGAAGGAACTGAATCTTCCGTTTTATGATCCGTTTATGATCATTCAGAAAACTCAGGGGAGAATGGCGGAAGATAACTTTTGGATACAGATCGAGAGGTGATATAATGATCCGACTTGCAGAAAAAAATATCCGTGCAGCGCAAAGACAGTCATCGAAGGGCGATCAGCTCAAATTGGAAGATAAGGGGTTCTGGTATAAAGCAGATTATATGGGCTATGAAGGACTTGCGGAATATGTTGTCTCATCATTATTAAAATATTCTGATGTAGCAGAAAATATGTATATCAGATATCAGACAGAAGAAATTTTTTATAAAAGGAGTCGTTATCTGGGATGTAAAAGCAGAAATTTTCTTCCGGAAGGCTGGCAGCTGATCACTTTAGAGCGGCTCTTCCAAAGTAATTATGGAAGAAGCTTGTATAAAAGCATTTTTATGATCCAGAGGGCAGAGGAGAGGGCTGCTTTTCTGAAGGAAGGGGCAGAGCAACTGACAGGATTAAAGGATTTTGGAGCATATCTCAGCTGCCTGTTAACGGTTGACACGCTTTTTTTAAATGAAGACCGGCATATGCATAATATAGGAGTCCTGCTGGATGAACAGGGGCAGTACCATTATTGCCCGATTTTTGACAATGGGTGTGCTCTTCTTTCTGATACAAGGATGGATTATCCTTTGGAAGAAGATATTATAGAGCTGATACCACAGGTGAAGTCAAAAACATTGAGCATGGATTTTGATGAGCAGTTGGATGCGGTGGAAAATTTGTATGGATATCATATACATTTTTCTTTTGGCAGACATGAAATAGAACGGGTATTAGAAGAAGAGCCGTATTATTCCCGGGAAGTCAAATCCAGAGTGCGGGAGATCCTGCTGCAGCAGCGAAGAAAATATCAATATTTATTTGTATAAAAAGGATGATGTCCTGACTTTCTCATTTGTGTATTAAAGTCAGAACATCACCCTTTTTCTATTGCCTATCCGTCAAAACTGCCATATAATAAAAAATGATTGATAATTTTTTATCGATATTATACAAATAGATCAAAGGAGGTATCCCATGTTAGATCAGAGCTACTATGACAAGACGGATGAGATCATCGCGGAGCACGGCTCAGACCAGGCTTCACTGATCCCTATCATCCAGGACATCCAGACGGAATACCGCTACCTTCCGCCGGAGCTTCTCAATTATGTGGCTGGGAAGCTTGGCATTACGGAAGCAAAGGCATACAGCGTAGCAACGTTTTATGAGAATTTTTCCTTCGAGCCGAAGGGAAGGTTCGTGATCAAAGTGTGTGACGGCACTGCCTGTCATGTGCGTAAATCCATCCCGATCCTTGAGCGGCTGTACAGTGAGCTGGGACTGTCTCCGGACAAGGCAACCACGGATGATATGATGTTTACCCTTGAGACGGTTTCCTGCCTCGGGGCGTGCGGACTTGCCCCGGTTATGACAGTGAACGATAAAGTGTACCCGGCTATGACACCGGATGCAGCGGCGGATTTGATTCGAGAGTTGAGAGGAGTTTAGAGCGTATGGACAGAATAGTGAACAGAGAAGCTCTCGAACAGGTGCGGGAGACTTCAAAAGCACAGATCGAGAACAGCAGATGCAGGATCCTGATCTGCGCCGGCACAGGATGCCTGGCGGGCGGATCGGGTCAGATCTATGAGAGGATGTGCGAGCTGGTGAAGGAGCATCCGGATGTGGAAGTGCATTTCGGTCCGGAGATTGCCCATGGCGACGGTGAGATCGGAGTAAAGAAAAGCGGGTGCCACGGATTCTGCGAGATGGGACCGCTTATGAGGATCGAACCCCAGGGTATCCTCTACACAAAGGTAAAACCCGAGGACTGTGATGAGATCTTCCACAGGACGATCGAGAAGGGGGATGTGATCCGGCATCTTCTCTTTAAGCAGGACGGTATCGAGTACCGGAAACAGGAAGAGATCCCATTCTATAAAAAACAGACCAGAAACGTGCTTAGGAACTGCGGACATATCGATGCAGAGCATATTCAGGAATACATATCCACAGGCGGGTACAAAGCGTTGGAAAAAGCGCTGTTCGAGATGAAGCCTGAAGATGTGATCAAAGAGGTGTCAGACTCTAACCTGCGCGGACGAGGGGGCGGCGGGTTCCCGACGGGATACAAATGGTCGCAGGTGGCGAGACAGCAGGAAAAGGAACGGTTTGTAGTCTGTAACGGAGACGAGGGTGACCCGGGAGCATTCATGGACCGCAGCATTATGGAAGGCGATCCCCACAAGATGATCGAAGGCATGATGATCGCAGCGTACGCGGTAGGCGCGAAGGAAGGCTATATTTACGTGCGCGCGGAATATCCGCTGGCGGTCAGCCGCCTGAAGCTGGCGATCTCCCAGGCGGAGGAATGCGGTCTGCTCGGAGACAATATTCTTGGAACAGATTTTTCATTCCGGCTGCATATTAACCGTGGAGCCGGGGCATTCGTCTGCGGCGAGGGAAGCGCTCTGACGGCGTCCATAGAAGGAAACAGGGGAATGCCCAGAGTAAAACCGCCAAGGACAGTGGAGCAGGGATTGTTCGGGAAACCGACCGTATTGAATAATGTAGAGACGTTTGCTAACGTGCCGATGATCATTATGGAAGGCGCGGACTGGTTCAAGAGCATCGGACCGGAAAACAGTCCCGGCACGAAAGCGTTTGCGCTGACTGGAAGCGTGAAGCATACAGGGCTTATCGAAGTGCCGATGGGAACTACGCTGAAAGAAGTTATCTTTGATATCGGAGGCGGCATCAAAGGGGACGCCGCATTCAAGGCAGTACAGATCGGAGGTCCTTCCGGCGGATGTCTCACAGACGAGCATCTGAATGTGAGCCTGGATTTTGATTCCCTGAAAAAAATGGGGGCGATGATCGGCTCCGGCGGTCTTGTCGTCATGGATAATAATACGTGTATGGTCGAAGTGGCAAGGTTCTTTATGAACTTTACCCAGAATGAGAGCTGCGGGAAGTGCGTGCCCTGCCGCGAGGGGACAAAGAGGATGCTGGAGATCCTGGAGCGCATCGTGGCAGGAAACGGGGAAATGGAAGATCTGGATCTTCTGGAGGATCTGGCGAGGACGATCACGGAGACCGCGCTGTGCGGACTCGGTAAGAGTGCTGCCCTGCCGGTCATGAGTACGCTGAAACTCTTCCGCGACGAGTATGTTGCGCATGTGGTGGATAAGAGATGCGAGTCTCACACATGTTCGGCTCTGAAGCGGTATGTGATCAGCCCGGAGCGGTGTAAGGGATGCTCCAAGTGTGCAAGAAACTGCCCGGCGGACGCGATCAGCGGCAAGATCAAAGAACCGTTTGAAATCGACCCGAAGAGATGTATTAAGTGCGGAGCCTGCGAGAGCTCCTGCGCGTTTGGCGCGATACATGTGGAATGGTAGGAGGAGACGAGCATGAGTTATATGACAATAAACAACAGAAGAGTGACATTTACTAACGAGAGAAACGTGCTTTCCGTGATCCGCAAATCCGGCATCGACCTGCCTACATTCTGCTATCATTCTGAGCTGTCTACATACGGGGCGTGCCGTATGTGCGTAGTGGAAGACGACAGAGGTAAGATTTTTGCATCCTGCTCGGAAGTGCCGAGGGACGGAATGGTGATCTATACGAATACACCGAGACTTCAGCATCACAGGAAGATGATCATCGAGCTTCTGCTGGCGGCGCACTGCCGTGACTGTACGACCTGCGCAAAGAACGGAGTCTGTACGCTTCAGAAGCTGTCGAGACAGCTCGGCATTACAAGGGTGCGCTTTGAGAATAATAAGAAACAGCTCCCGCTGGATACTTCGTCAGAATGTGTCATCAGGGATCCGAATAAGTGTATCCTCTGCGGTGACTGCGTGAGAACCTGCGATGAGATCCAGGGACTGGGGATCCTGGACTTTGCGTTCCGCGGTTCCAAGATGCAGGTGACGCCGGCGTTTAATAAGGATCTGGCGCAGACGGACTGCGTAGGATGCGGGCAGTGCCGCGCTGTATGTCCTACCGGAGCGATCAGTATAAAGCAGAATGTGGAGCCGGTATGGGCGGCGCTTGCTGATAAAAATATCCGAGTCGTGGCGCAGATTGCTCCGGCGGTGCGTGTCGCAGTGGGTGATAAGTTTGGGATCAAGAAAGGAGAGAACACTCTGGGACGTCTTGTTGCGGCGCTGAGAAGGATCGGATTTGATGAAGTTTACGATACGAATTTCGGCGCGGACCTGACTGTCATGGAAGAGTCGAAGGAACTGGTGGAGCGTCTGGAATCAGGAGAAAACCTTCCGCTCTTTACATCCTGCTGTCCGGCGTGGGTGAAATTCTGCGAGAACCGTTATCCTGAGTTCCGTAAAAATATTTCCACATGCCGTTCTCCCCAGGAGATGTTCGGCGCGCTCCTGAAGGAAGAGGCGCGGATGAACGCGGCGAAAGAAAGGGAAGAGGGCAGAGAGCCCGGAAAGACTATGGTCGTATCCATTATGCCGTGCACGGCGAAAAAAGCGGAGATCACAAGACCGGAGCATTTCACTGACGGGGAACAGAACGTGGACTATGTCCTTACTACTACAGAGATCACACGTATGATCCAGGAGGCGGGCATCGACCTGGCGCAGGTACAGCCCGAGGCGCTGGATATGCCGTTCGGACTGTCGTCCGGCGCAGGCGCGATCTTCGGCGTGACCGGAGGTGTGACAGAGGCTGTCCTAAGACGTCTCATAAACAGCAGCCGCGCGGAAGACCTTGAGGAGATCAGCTTCTCCGGTATCCGAGGCGTGGACGGCATTAAGGAAGCGAAAGTGAACCTGAACGGACGAGAGGTGAAGATCGCGGTCGTTAATGGGCTCCATTGCGCAGAGGATCTGTTGGATAAGATGAAAGCAGGGGAAGTGCATTATGATTTTGTGGAAGTCATGGCGTGCAAGAGAGGATGTATCGCGGGCGGCGGTCAGCCGGTGCCGATCGGACCGAGGACCAAAAAGGCGAGACTGGAAGGAATCTATAAGATTGACAGCATGGCGCAGATTAAGCTGTCCAATGAGAATCCGATCATCACGGAAGTATATGCGGGCATACTGAAAGGAAAAGAGCATAAGTTGCTGCACAATGAGATGAATGTCTGAAATAATTTCATTGTCCGGTTGTGAAATCTGGAAAAATCGTCTATACTCTTTAAGGGTATAGACGATTTTTTGCGCGATAAGCCCGGTAAGAGGCTGCCGCTGCGAGAGATAAAACAGGAGGGGACAAATGAAATCCAGATCAAATGATACGCAGAGCAAGATCCTGACAATCCCGAATATACTTTCCTTTTTCAGGCTTTGTCTGATCCCGGTCATTATGTGGCTGTACTGTGTGAAAGAGAACTATCTGTGGGCGGGGATCACTCTGATACTTTCAGGCATAACAGATACTGTGGACGGCTTTGTGGCAAGGCATTTCCACATGACCAGCGACCTTGGGAAAATGCTGGATCCTGTGGCAGATAAGCTGACTCAGGCGGCAATGCTGTTCTGCCTGCTCACCCGTTTCCCGCTTATGATCGTGCCGCTCGGGCTGATGGTACTGAAGGAATCTTTTATGGGAGTTACGGGTCTGCTTGTCATACATAAGACGGGAAAAGTGTTCGGCGCAGACTGGCATGGTAAAGTAACAACATGGCTGCTCTACGCGATGATGATACTGCATGTATTCTGGTATAATATCCCGGCGGGAGTATCAAGGGTAATGATCATGGCATGCGTAGTTATGATGACGGTATCTCTGGTGCTCTACGGCCGTAGTAATCTGAAGGCACTCAAAGAGGAAAAGCCGGAATAGAGGCAGAGTACAGCAGAGGCAGAATATTAAGTATACGGAGTTGAGAAAAGCTCTTCCGGGGATTGGCCGGAAGAGCTTTTTTAGTACGATTATTGAGAGGATTTATCATTTAGATCTTGATTTTGAGAATTATTATTGACAAGGGGCGCGAAATCATGTATATCAGAATTGTTATCGGGTTAGCGCAAGCTAACCCATTATTATGCGTATTTCTGTCAGAAAGGGGAAAATGATGAAGAATATGAGAAAAAATCCTGTGCGTATCGTGTGGCTGCTTTTTGGTTTTCTTTCAATGGGAATTGGAGCGGTCGGCGTTGTGCTGCCGGTACTGCCTGCAACACCATTTTTACTGCTGGCGTCATTCTGCCTGGCAAAAGGTTCTGAGCGTTTCCATAAATGGTTCACAGGTACAAAATTATATAAGAGACATCTGGACAGCTTTGTGAAAAACCGTGCCATGACACTGAAGACGAAGTTCAGCCTGCTGATTCCGGCATCCTGTATGCTGCTCCTTGCATTTCTGGCAATGCGGAATGTGTACGGCAGGGTATTTATCGTATTTTTGATCGTTTTTAAGTATGTGTATTTCTTCACGAAGATACGCACTATCCCGGCAGGCCAGAAGTTTGTCCCGGAAACGGAGGGATAGAACAGTGTGCGTGAAAAAAGAAAAATTAACAGGTGAGAATATTATATGATCAAGAAGAGACTGGTGGGACTTTTATCCCATGCAAAAAAATATATTGTATATCAGGCGGCCGCGGAGCATGTGGACTTTTCCTATGAGACAGAAAAGATCCTGAAGGACTACTCCGTGGAAATCCCGAGGGGAAAGATCATCGGCATCCACGGGGCGAGCGGCTCCGGGAAATCTACGCTTCTAAAGCTCCTGATGCGGTTCTGGGATGTGCAGGGAGGTAAGATCAGCATCTCAGACAGGGACGTGCGGGATATCAATACCGCAGATCTGCGGGAAATGGAATCCTATGTGACGCAGGAGACCTGCCTGTTTCATGATTCCATCGCAAATAATATCGCTGTCGGCAAGCCGGGGGCATCCAGAGAAGAGATCATGGAAGCTGCAAAAAAGGCATCCATCCATGAGTTTATCATGACTCTGCCACAAGGGTATGACACGGAAGTGGGCGAGCTGGGCGATACGCTTTCAGGAGGGGAGAAGCAGCGGATCGGGATCGCGCGCGCGTTCCTGCACGACGCTCCTTTTGTCCTTATGGACGAGCCGACCAGCAACCTGGATTCCCTGAATGAGGGGATCATCCTGAAATCCCTGAAAGAAGGCAGGGGGGACAAGACGGTACTGCTGGTGTCCCACAGAAAGTCCACGATGAATGTGGCGGATATGGTCTATGAGATGGATAATGGAAGGATTTCTTAAAAATTGTTGACAATTCGAAAATACCATGGTATCGTAAACCACAAGTTAATACGCTAAACTGATGAAGCGGAGATAACGGCGATCATGCCTTTACAGAGAGTCCGGAATGCTGAGAACCGGGTGAGAAACAAGTCGTCAAATGGACCGCTGAGGGCGCAGTCAAATGTACGGAGAGATCCGGCAGAGTATTCTGCGACGTGGAGGCATACGTTAGCTGCCGGGGATATGATGGTATCCTGCTAAGCGTACGGGAGTTCTCCCGTGAATTCGAGGTGGCACCGCGGATTATAATTATTTTGTATGATTCGTCCTTGACAGAAATAAAAATCTGTCAAGGGCGTTTTTTGTTTTACAAGTAAGCCATGCGCCGTTAGATTACTGCCCTGACCGTGTGAGCTGGCTCGCAAAGGGCAGGGCAGTAATCTGACGGCATAGGGCGGACGCCCTGCATGAATAATCTGGCGGATGGAATAGAATGCCATCTGGTAAAGAAAGACCAGCCGGATTATGAATGGCATGGCTGGAAACATCAATATCCTCTGGCAGACGCAGAAAAGGAGGCAGAAGCGATGAATGTTTTACCGAAATTCGAAGACGTCAGAAAGACCGCGCAGACAGTGGAGTACAAGGTGCTCCCGGTGAGCTGCGAGATTCTTTCGGATATCTGTACACCCATCGAAGCAATGAAGATCTTAAAGAATGTATCTACTCACTGCTACATGCTGGAGTCAGCTCAGGCGGATGAAAAATGGGGCAGATACACATTTCTCGGATATGACCCGAAGATGGAGATCACCTGCATGAACGGTGAGATGAATGCAGGGGGAGTCCGGTTCAGGACAGATGATCCGTCCGGGTATCTCCGGCAGATCCTTGCGGATCACAAGAGTCCCCGCTTTGAGTATCTTCCGTCATTTACCGGAGGGCTGGTGGGATATTTCTCCTATGACTATCTGGGATACAGTGAGCCTGCTGTGCGGACAGAGGCAGAAGATACCGAGGCGTTTAAAGATGTGGACCTGATGCTTTTTGACAAGGTGATCGCTTTTGACCATTTCCGGCAGAGGATCATCCTGATTGCGAACATGTTTCTCGGGGACAGGGAGCCGGAAACTCTGGAAACAGAATACAACCGGGCGGTCATGGAATTGAAACAGATGAGTGCCCTTCTTCGTGCCGGAGAGAAAAAGGAAGAACCGGGCGGGCATCTTACAGGAGAGGTCCTCCCACTGTTTGAACGGCAGGAGTTCTGCTCCATGGTGGAGAAGGCGAAGCATCACATCCGGGAGGGCGACATTTTCCAGATCGTGCTTTCCAACCGGCTGGCAGCTCCTTTTGAGGGAAGCCTGCTGAACACTTACCGGGTGCTCAGGACGATCAACCCTTCCCCGTACATGTTCTATTTCTCAGGGACGGACGTGGAAGTGGCGGGCGCATCCCCGGAAACGCTGGTGAAACTGGAGAACGGCGTGCTCCATACCTTTCCGCTTGCCGGCACAAGACCGAGGGGGAAGACGGATGAGGAAGACAAGGCGCTGGAGAAAGAGCTGCTGGCAGATGAAAAAGAACTTGCCGAGCACAACATGCTGGTTGATCTGGGACGGAATGACCTGGGGAAGATCAGCAGGTTCGGTACAGTTCAGGTGGAGAAATTTCATTCCATCGAGCGATTTTCCCATGTAATGCACATCGGTTCCACGGTGCGGGGCGAGATCCGGGACGGCTGTGACGCCCTGGACGCCATTGAGGCAGTCCTCCCGGCGGGGACCCTTTCCGGTGCACCGAAGATCCGGGCATGCCAGCTCATCGGTGAACTGGAGAACAACAAGAGAGGCATCTACGGAGGCGCCATCGGATATATCGACCTTACTGGAAATATGGATACCTGTATTGCGATCCGTATTGCCTATAAGAAAAACGGCAGAGTATTTGTGCGCAGCGGAGCCGGGATCGTAGCTGATTCCGTGCCGGAGAAAGAATACCAGGAATGCATCAATAAGGCGGGAGCTGTGATGGATGCGCTGAAATCTGCAGAGGAGGTGGATCTGTGATACTATTGATCGATAATTATGACAGTTTTTCCTACAACCTGTACCAGATGATCGGGGAGTTTGATCCTGAGATCAAAGTCATACGGAACGATGAGATGACAGTGGAAGAAATCCGCGCCATGCATCCGGACCGTATCATCCTCTCTCCGGGACCGGGCAGACCGGAGGATGCGGGGATCATCATTGCGGCGGTAAAGGAGCTGGGGAAGGAAATCCCTCTTCTGGGCGTCTGCCTGGGGCATCAGGCGGTGTGTGCGGCGTTCGGAGCGGATATTACCTATGCGAAAGAGCTGATGCACGGGAGACGGTCAAATGTAAAATTTGACAGGACCTGCCCTCTGTTTCAGGAGATTCCAAAGACAGCCCCTGCCGCCAGGTATCATTCTCTTGCGACGGACAGATCCGCTATCCCGGAGGAACTGCGGGTTACAGCCGTTGCGGATGACGGCGAGGTGATGGCAGTGCAGCACAGAGAATATCCGATCTTCGGAGTGCAGTTCCACCCGGAATCCATCATGACGCCTGACGGCAGACAGATGCTGAAAAATTTTATAAAAAAGGAGATATAAGCCATGATCAAAGAAGCAATCGTAAAAATCGTGAACAAAGAAGACCTGACATATGACGAAGCATACACTGTGATGAACGAGATCATGAGCGGGGAAACCACGCCGACACAGAATGCGGCGTTCCTTTCCGCCCTTTCTACAAAGAGCGCAAGGGCAGAGACCACCGACGAGATATCGGGGTGCGCGGCGGCGATGCGCGCCCATGCGGTAAAGGTGGAAACCGGAATGGATGTGTTTGAGATCGTAGGAACCGGAGGGGATAATGCCCACAGCTTCAATATTTCTACCACCTCTGCACTGGTTGTGGCGGCAGGCGGGATGAAGGTGGCTAAACACGGCAACCGGGCGGCATCCTCTCAGTGCGGGACGGCAGACTGTCTGGAAGCGCTGGGCGTGAATATCCGGCAGAGCCCGAAGCGCTGCGTGGAACTTTTAAATGAGGCGGGGATGTGCTTTTTCTTCGCGCAGGAGTATCATACGTCTATGAAATATGTCGGGGCGATCCGAAGGGAACTGGGTTTCCGTACGGTATTTAATATCCTGGGTCCTCTTACGAATCCGGGGAATCCGACAATGCAGCTCCTGGGCGTGTATGATGATTATCTGGTGGAACCCCTGGCGCAGGTGCTGACTGATCTTGGGGTGAAGCGGGGAATGGTGGTCTACGGGCAGGATAAATTAGATGAAATCTCCATGAGCGCTCCGACGACTGTGTGCGAGATCAGGGACGGATGGATCCGGAATTATGTTATCACCCCGGAGGATTTCGGATTTGAGCGCTGTACAAAGGCAGATCTCCTGGGAGGAACGCCGGAAGAAAACGCGGCGATCACCGTATCTATCCTGAAAGGGGAAAGGGGACACCGGAGAAATGCAGTGCTTATGAATGCCGGGGCATCCCTCTATATCGGCGGGAAGGCAGAGACCATGGCAGACGGCGTGAAGCTGGCGGCAGAGCTGATCGATTCCGGAAAAGCTCTGGAGACATTGAAAAAGCTTATCGAAGTCAGCAACCGGCCGGAACCATCGTCAGAGGCGAAAGAAGCGGATGAAACTGCAGAGCCGGAAACGGGGGTGCAAGGATGACGGCGGCAGGCGGGACGATCCTGGACCGGCTTGCGGATCATGCGCGGGAACGCGTAGAAGAAGCAAAGCGGAGGATGATCCCGACGGAGATCCGGCAGGAGGCGTTGAACATGCCGAAGGGGAATTTTGCATTTGAAACTGCATTGAAGAAGCCGGATATTGCATTCATCTGTGAGTGCAAAAAAGCATCCCCGTCTAAGGGTCTGATCGCACCGGAGTTTCCCTATCTTGAGATCGCCCGCGAATATGAAGCGGCCGGAGCAGACGCGGTGTCCGTACTGACGGAGCCCAAATGGTTCCTGGGGAGCGATCTGTATCTGGAGAAAATTGCAGCAGCCGTGTCCATTCCATGCCTGAGGAAGGATTTCACAGTGGATGAATATATGATCTATGAGGCGAAGCTGCTCGGCGCTTCCGCTGTACTGCTGATCTGCGCTATCCTGCCGGAGGAGCAGATAAAGGAATATATCGGGATATGTGATGAGCTCGGTATGTCCGCCCTGGTGGAAGCTCATGATAAAGATGAGGTGGAATCGGCACTGCGGGCCGGCGCCCGGGTAATCGGCGTGAACAACCGGAATTTAAAAGATTTCTCTGTGGATGCAGAGAACAGCCGGAGGCTGCGGCAGATGATTCCGCCGGGCGTCCTGTTTGTCTCTGAGAGCGGCGTGGAGAGCGCCGGGGATGTGAGCAGGCTGCGCAAGATCGGGGCGGACGCGGTGCTGATTGGAGAAACACTGATGCGCGCGGAGGATAAGAAGGCAAAGCTCCTGGAGCTGAAAGGAGAGGCGTAAATGACAAAGATCAAGCTGTGCGGGCTGTCCCGTCCCGGCGATATACAGGCGGCAAATGAACTGATGCCGGATTATATCGGATTTGTCTTTGCCCCGAAGAGCCGGAGATATGTCTCTTTGGAAAAGGCGGCGGAACTGAAGCAGATGCTGGACCCGCAGATCAGAGCGGCGGGCGTGTTTGCGGATGAAGATCCTCAGGTGATAGAAGAACTTGTCAGCCGAGGAGTGATCGATATGGTGCAGCTCCACGGCAGGGAGGATGAAGCGTATATCCGAAACCTTCGGAAGAGACTGGGAAGTCCGCTGATCATTCAGGCGTTTTCCATCCGCACTGAGCAGGATGCGGAGAGGGCGGATACAAGCATTGCGGATCTGATATTGGCGGATTCCCCGGGCGGAGGTACAGGAGAAGTGTTTGACTGGGAACTGCTTGGGAAGATACAACGCCCGTATTTTCTGGCGGGAGGCCTGACGCCTGAAAATGTGACAGCCGCAGTAAATGCGTTGAGACCATACGGAGTGGACGTCAGTTCCGGCATAGAGACTGATGGATATAAAGACAAAGAGAAAATGAAAGAGTTTATTTTAGCAGCCAGCCGGGCTGATGAATGAGGAAAAAAGAACAGAAAGGAAGAGATGCAATGACAAACCCGAACGGACGCTTCGGCATCCACGGCGGTCAGTATATACCGGAGACACTGATGAACGCTGTGACCGAACTTGAGGAAGCGTATAATCATTATAAAAATGACCCGGAGTTTAACCGGGAATTAACAGAACTTTTCAATGAATATGCGGGGAGGCCTTCCCGCCTGTATTATGCGGAGAAGATGACAGAAGATCTGGGCGGAGCGAAGATCTACCTGAAGCGGGAAGACCTGAACCACACGGGAGCCCACAAGATCAATAATGTACTCGGTCAGGCGCTCCTTGCGAAGAAAATGGGAAAGACCAGGCTGATCGCAGAGACAGGCGCCGGACAGCACGGAGTCGCCACGGCTACTGCGGCCGCTCTTATGGGCATGGAATGCGTGGTTTTCATGGGCGAAGAAGATACCATCCGTCAGGCGCTGAATGTGTACCGCATGCGTCTGCTCGGGGCAGAGGTCATTCCGGTAAAGACCGGGACTGCCACATTGAAAGACGCAGTATCCGAGGCGATGAGAGAGTGGACGTCCAGGATCAGCGATACCCATTACTGCCTCGGTTCCGTCATGGGCCCCCATCCGTTCCCCACGATCGTAAGGGATTTCCAGGCGGTAATTTCCAAGGAGATCAAAGAGCAGATCCTTCAGAAAGAAGGACGACTGCCGGACGCGGTGGTCGCCTGTGTGGGCGGCGGCTCCAATGCTATTGGAAGCTTTTACCACTTTATAGAGGATGAAGGAGTGCGCCTGATCGGGTGCGAGGCGGCAGGAAAGGGAATCGACTCCTTTGAGACCGCGGCAACGGTGAACACGGGCAGAGTCGGTATCTTCCATGGCATGAAATCTTATTTCTGCCAGGATGAATACGGGCAGATCGCCCCGGTCTATTCTATATCTGCAGGGCTGGATTATCCGGGCGTAGGTCCGGAGCATGCATATCTCCATGACATCGGCAGAGCAGAATATGTTCCGGTTACCGATGAGGAAGCTGTGAATGCGTTTGAATATCTGGCGAGGACAGAAGGGATCATTCCGGCGATCGAGTCCGCGCATGCCGTGGCGCATGCGATGAAGACCGCGCCGGAGATGAGCCGGGATCAGATCATTGTTATCACCATTTCAGGCAGGGGAGACAAAGACTGTGCTGCCATTGCCCGCTACAGAGGGGAGGATATCTATGAGTAACATAAGAAAAGCGTTTGAAAACGGGAAGGCATTTATTCCGTTTATCACTTGCGGAGATCCGGATCTGGAGACAACGGCGGCAGTCGTCCGCGCGGCTGCGGCGAATGGCGCTGACCTGATCGAGCTGGGCATCCCATTCTCAGACCCCACCGCAGAGGGACCAGTGATCCAGGGGGCGAACCTGCGGGCGTTAAGCGGGGGCGTGACCACGGATAAAATATTTGACCTTGTGAAAGAACTGCGCAGGGATGTGGAAGTGCCGATGGTATTCATGACTTATGCAAATGTAGTCTTCTCATATGGGACAGAGCGGTTCATTTCCACCTGCCGGGAAATCGGGATCGACGGGCTGATCCTGCCGGACGTTCCGTATGAAGAGAAAGAAGAATTTCTGCCCGCCTGCCGAAAGTACGGCGTGGACCTGATTTCCCTGATCGCGCCTACGTCGAAAGACAGGATTGCCATGATCGCCCGGGAGGTGGAAGGGTTCCTTTATATTGTTTCCAGCCTGGGGGTTACAGGTATGCGGAGTGAGATCAAGACGGACCTGGAATCTATTGTGGAAACGGTACGGGAGAATACTGATGTCCCGTGCGCCATAGGGTTCGGCATTTCAACGCCGGAACAGGCGGCAAAAATGGCAGGGATCTCGGACGGGGCGATCGTCGGATCTGCCATTGTCAGGCTGATCGGGAAGTATGGGAAAGACGCCCCGGAATATGTGGGTGAGTATGTGAAGGGGATGAAGGATGCGCTGAGGTGAAGCGCAGATTTGTAAAGCTCTTGGGGGAGATTACACCTTTAACTCTCCCAACAGAGGGGAATCCGAAAGAGCGTATATAATCTGTATAATATTACTCAAACGGAGATGGTCGGGGATCGCAAGAAAAATGAAAACTTCTGTAGGTTTCATCTTCGTTCATATAAAATTAAGAAATGTGAAGAGAAAAAGGAGTAGAAAACTATTTAAAGAAAAGAACTCTTCAAAAACCAAACAAGGGGATTTTGTGCTCTAAAAGAGATGCTTTTGAAAAGAAGGAGGCAGTCCAGTAATGATTCATGGCATTAAAAAAGCCTGAATTTTTATAGGTCTGTCTCCTTTTTAAGTGGTAGGGGTAAAAACAGTATTAACCGACAGCCCCCGCTCATTCTGAGTCATTCTGTACTGCCTGAATATAGTGGGCGATAATCTTTTCTAAATGACCAAGTTTGTCGGTTGGACATAAAGAAATCATGCCAATAAAAGAATCATAGGTATTAGATGAATCAGAAGAAGAGCCTTTTAGAATATAATCTACGGACACGTGTAAGGCGTTCGATAGTTTATAGAGAGTACTTACGGACATGTTTTTAAGGCCAAGTTCAAGATCATAGCAAAATCTTGGGGTAATGTCGACCAACTCAGCCAGTTTTTCGCGTGAATATCCGTTCAGCTGTCGCTGTTTCTTGATACGTTCGCCAATAAGAACAGAATTAACAGAATCCATATGTTCACCTTCCTATCGCTTTTTCTAAAAATAATCTCACAGTTATAAATGAAACGAATATGAACTGATAAGGGATAAAAGATTGACAAATAGTTCATGCAAGAATATAATCAAAGAGAAATTTAAAAAATAATGATAAAGGGAATTGGGAGGATAGACTGCTATGAACAGGGCGTGTTCCAAAAGAGTATGTGCATTTCTGCTATCTATTATGATGGTAGTTGGAACTGTTTTTGCTGTTGTACCCACAACGGCAAGGGCGGCAAGTGCCGCAACATTTACGTTATCAGCAGATCAGACAGAACTGGAAAGGGGAGATCAGTTTACAGTTACGGTGTCAATGTCTGATAATGCAGAAGCATTTGGCGTTCAATACGAGCTTTACTATGATGCAGAAAAAGTCTCTGTCGTGGGTGAACCTACACGGGGGGACGTTTTTAGTGATTTGGATGCAGGTAATATGGAGTTCGGTTCACTTAATCATAATGCCAATAATCACTGTATCAGCGCGGTAGCGGTGTGTGCGTATCGCGCGCTGACCAATGGAAGTGTCATGAGCGTGACATTTCAGGTTTTAGATGATGTTCCCGTTGGAAAATTAAATTTCAATTCAACAATTTTGCTCAGTGATACTGATGCAGGCTCATTGGATTATACATATGTAGATAATACTGACTTATCAGTCGTTATACCCGTAACAGGCGTAAGTCTGAATAAAACGTCTACAACAATAGGACGTGGAGAAACAGAAACATTGATTGCAACTGTTGAGCCGGATGGAACAGGAAGCACAGTGGAATGGGAAAGCAGCAATCCTTCGGTGGCTGCTGTGGATCAGAATGGTAAAGTGACTGCTCTATCTGCAGGAAATGCGACTATTACAGCGACTGCAGGGGGTAAAAGCGCTTCGTGTAAGGTGACGGTAAATGTACCTTTGAAAGGTATTACAATTACTGGAAATCAAACAAGCATTAGAAAGGGAACGACTACCCAACTAAGTGTTTCCTTTGATCCAGAAGATACGACGGACAGTAAGGAACTTATATGGTCAAGCGATGATCCTGGAACAGCTAGTGTTGATCAAAATGGACTTGTGACAGCCATAGCAGATGGAACTACTATAATCAGGGCAAGAGCGGGCAGCGTAGAAGGAACATATTCGATTACTGTAGAAGAAGTTCCTCTGCAATCAATTAGTATTAAAGATGAAACTACAATTCATCGCGGTGAGACAGAAACATTGCAGGTGACTTATGTTCCGGAAAATACAACAGATGACAGGACAGTGATTTGGACAACTTCTGATCCGACAATTGCTACTGTGGATGGAAGCGGAACAGTAAGTGCAGTTGAAAAAGGGCAGGCAGTAATTACTGCAACGGTTGGGGGAAAAGAAGCCAATTGTACAGTTACTGTTGATGCGCCGCTGAAAGCTATTGAGCCAACGAATGATACGATTGAGCTTGTTAAGAATCAAAAGGCTACCATTACTTATACACTTAATCCGGAAGATACGACCAGCGACCAGACGGTTACATTTTCCAGTCTGGACACGGATGTGGCAACTGTTGATGCCTCAACAGGAGAGGTGACAGCGGTTAAGGCAGGCGATACGGTGATAAGACTGACTGGTGCAGAGGAAATCACTGCAGATGTTAAAGTTACCGTAACGGAGATTCCGATTGATCAGGTGATTCTGGATAAACAGAATACAATTGTGGAAAAGGGACAGACCACTGAGCTTACAGCATCTGTCAGTCCGGAGGGTAATACCGATGACGACCAGTCAATAACATGGAAAAGCTCTGATGAATCAATCGCGACAGTTTCATCGACAAAGACTAATTCAGGGGAAGCGGTGACAATTAACGCAACAGATAAAGGTGGTACTGTAACTATCACAGCAACTGCATGGAATGGAACAAAAGCAAGCTGTACCATAGTAGTTCCGGTTCATTTTGAATCGGTTTCTCTCCCGCAAAATGTTGTAATTGACAGGGGGCAGACGAGGGTACTTGCTGTTACCTATAATCCGGAGGAGCATGATGATACCATAAAAGCAATCTCATGGACCAGCAAGGCGCAGGACATTGCAATGATAGATGCCGCAAGTGGCATGATCACACCTGTAAAGGCAGGAAATGCAGAAATTGAAGTAACTGTAACTGTTGAAACGCTCAGTGGTACAGAGAAACAGTATACTGCTTTAACAACAGTGACGATCCGGGAGAAGCATCTGGATCAGACGCTTGGAGATACTATAGCATTTGCACCACTCTCCGGACCGGTGTTAAAGGGGCAGACTATTAATCTCTATGATCAGTTGAATCTGAAACAGATCATGGAAGAGAATGATATCACAGATGATATCACGATTCAGTGGGCAAGTGAAAACGCGGATGTGGCTTCCATTGATCAGAGCGGATATCTGTCAGGTGTAAAGGAAGGAAAAACCAAGGTTACTGCAACAATCCAGGCAATAGACGGATCGGGGCAGACAGTGGGAACATATGTTGTTGAAACGGAAGTGGAAATCAAAGAAATTCCTTTGGAGTCTATTGCATTTGACAAAGTTATTCGGGAAATGACAGTAGGAGCAAAAGATACACTTCATATTATCTACAATCCGGATAATACAACTGATTTGAAGGAAGTAGAGTGGAGCAGTTCTGATGCGTCAGTACTCTCCGTTGAAAATGGAATCCTTACGGCGTTGAAACCGGGAACCGCAACGATTACAGCGAAAGTCGGCAATCTGGAAACTTCCTGTGAGATTACAGTGAAAGAAGCTGATAAAACAGATAATGTAAAAGGGGATTCCGATAGCAGCAAAGAAAATAAGGGTGTAGTTCAAACGGGAGATTCGTTCAATGGCATACTCTATATTGCGCTGTTAATTGGAACGGTAGCGACAGTTGTCACTGTGATCTGCCGGAGAAGAAAATACAAATAAGCAGGAATAATCAAGCAGCGTGGTGTAAAAGCCACGCTGTTTTTAGAAAAAAGCTTTTTCGACTTTTGGATTATGTAACCCGCAAGAGGGAAACGTTATAGATGAGGGACCGGATTAATTTGAGGAGGGAAAACTTATGAGGAAAAACAGACCGATAGCCATTATATTAACACTTTCTTTTATTTTGTCCTTTCTGCCCCAGTCGGAAGTCAGGGCGGTGGATACTGATACTATGGCGGAGACAGAGTATCAAGAAGAAAAGGAAGAGACAGACAGCAGTTCCGGTACTGATGAAATACGGGATTCAGAGAAGTCCAATGAAACAGAACCAGTGATACAACAAGATTCTGGCATATCTGAACCGGACGTACAGGATGATGCGATTGAAACAGAAAATGATACTTCAGAAGTATACCAGGAAGAAAGTTCTGTACAGAATGCCACAACAGGAGATTATACTTACAGTGTGTCAAGCGGAAAGATTACCATCACAAAGTACAACGGAACTGAAGAAATTGTAGAAATTCCAGCAGAGATTGATGGAGTTCCAGTAACAAGGATAGGTACACGTGCATTTCAAAACTGTACAACAATAAAACAACTGACGATTCCTGATGGAGTTACGGCAATCAACACGGGGGCATTCAGAGGCTGTGAAAATCTGGAAGAACTGTACTATAACTGCAGTCTCACATCTATAGGAACCACTCCGTTTTTGAATTGTACTGCTTTAAAGACGATATATATCGGGGAGAAGGTCTCTGGCATTGCAGTCAATAAAGATAATAGTTGTTATGGAACAGCGGTTGAAACATTTGTTGTGGATGAGAATAATCCTTTCTATTTATCAGAAGACGGGGTGCTTTACAGTAAGAGAGAGGATGGAAAATATGAACTTCAGCTATACCCCGTTGCAAAAAAGGATGAGAGTTTTACAGTATCAACGGATGTTAAATACGTGGGAAAGTACGCCCTGTCCGGGAATCCATATGTAAAAGAAATAACAATTAACAGTCGGGATTTTGAGCTGTATACAGTATATGCACTGTACAATCTCAGTTCTTTGGAGAAATTAACACTTCAGGGGACGTATAAGTATATTTCCAGCAATTGTATTTCATCCTGTAAGAATCTTACCGAATTATATTTATATGCAGACTTACCATACTCTTCATCACTGTTTTCAGATTGCGATAACCTTGCACAGATTTATATCGGGGCAGATGTAACAACAGTATATGGACAACATTTTGGAGATATCGGGGCAGGGTTTTACGTGGATGAAGGAAACGCAAATTACGTTAGTTATGATGGCGTACTGTTTAGTAAAGGAAACAAGAAGGCTCTGGTAAAATACCCTTCTGCCAGAACGGAACTTTCATATACAATACCGGAAGATACAGAAGAGATCATGGAATATGCTTTTTCCGGATGCAAATATATTCAGGAAATAAGTTTTCGGCCGATAAAGGAGTGCAGGATAGAAGACAACACATTTGTTGGTTGTACTGCGCTTGAAAATCTGGAACTTGGAGGGAATATCACTTATGTAAGCGGCTCGGCGATAGGATATAGCGGAGAAGCTGGAATTAAGAAAATATTAATCGGAAGGAGCATTGCAGAATGGTCCTATATCAGCAATTTAATTGAATTCGAAAAACTGGAACAGATTCAGGTAGAGCAGGGAAATCCAAGTTATAGTTCCGTAGACGGAATATTGTTTGATCAGACAGGGGAAACGCTTATCCTTTATCCATCAGGTAAAACAGCAGATACATATGTGGTGCCGGAAACTGTTGATACGATAGACGCATATTCGTTTTCCGGTAATCACCATTTGATATCAATTGAAATTCCGGAAACAGTTACCACAATAAAAAGTGCTCCTTCTGATTGCACAATAATAGGTGTGAGAGGAAGCGCTGCTGAAACGTATGCTCTGGAACATGATCTGCCTTTTGTAGATAAGAGCGCGGAGAATGAAGAGGGAACGCCTATTCTGCCTGACAGTGGTACAAGTGTCTGGGATGAAGGAACAACAGAGGAAGTTGTTCCTGAAGGAAACTTATATATTGTCAGCAATGCCGCGCAACTTGCATGGATTGGAGAACAGACAAGGGCAGGGAACGATTTTGCTGGGAAAAATGTGGTATTGACGGCAGATATTGATCTTGACTCACAGGAATGGACGCCGATCGGTGACAATAATAATCCGTTTCGCGGGAATTTTGATGGGCGAAACCATACGATCAGCAATCTGAAGGTAACTGATTTGGATTATGCCGGGTTGTTTGGCGCGATTAGTTCAAAAGTGGCTACTCAGACAGTTAAAATCAGTAATGTGAAAATTAAAAATGTACAGATAAGCGGTGCAAATTATGCAGGGGCATTAGCGGCCTATGTCCGCGTATATAAAGGAGCGGGTATTCAGATTGATAATTGTACAGTAAGCGGAGAGGTTAAAGGCAAAGATGAAATTGGCGGTCTGCTGGGATTTATTTATGGAGGCGATCATAATTCAAAAATTGAAATAAATAGTATTATTTCAAAAGTAAACATTTCTGTGAGCAGTTCGGGGAGTGCTGGTGGGATTACAGGAAGAATCAGATGTGAGGATTTGAATGAAAATACATATGACGGGATGATATCTATTAAGGACTGCAAATATAATGGCTCTGTATCAGGAACAAATGGAGGTTGGATTGGAGGCATAGCAGGACGAGCGGAGATTGATAATCAGGGCGAAGTGGTAATCCAACACTGCAGAACAGAGGGAAAACTTTCTTTTAGTTCCACTGGAAGCGCTGGTGGAATTGCGGGAGAGCTGACTGGGACAAATGCAAAAATAATCAGCTGTGTGAATTATGCAACAGTCGCTGGAAAGAATTATTACAGCGGCGGGATAGCAGGACGATGCATGTATGGAGGCTTTATCGATCAGTGCTGTAATGCAGGGGTCATACAGAACGGTGTAACAGGAGGCGATGCAGGCGGTATAACCGGATGGCTTCAAGATGGAGAAATCCATAATTCGTATAATATCGGATATATACTAAGGGGAACTGGAACTGTTTCTTATGTCGGGGGGATAACGGGAAATAACTTTGGGAGAATCGTAAATTGTTATAATGCATGTTCCCTGCCCGACCGTTCAACCTATACTGTGGTTGGAGCTATGGGATCTACTCTGAACGGGAAGACAGAATATTGCTACTATGACTGTATACTTTATGATGAGGCGCATCTATACGGAGGAACGTCGAGCGGTCCTGATAATCCGCTTGTTTACAATGACCCGGCAAATGGTATTGTTTGGAGCGGCGGATATGCGACACCTCTGCTTAAACAGCAGGAGACATACAAAACCTGGAATTTCCTGACAATCTGGCAGTTTGATCATAATTACAGTTATGGATACCCTACACTCACCAGTATAAAGGATTTGCTGAAAAAACAGCCGGATTCTGATGTGAAATCCGATAAAGATAAAAACAATCAGTTTACATTTACAGTGCTGGATCAGGACAGCAATGCGATAGAGGGAGCAACGGTAACATTTGGTACAGGGGATGATGCGGAGAGTAAAGAGACGGGAAAAGCAGGAAGGGCAAAGTTTACGTATAATACGGAAATAAAAGGACTTATTGTAGAAAAAGAGGGGTATATCACATACACGGACACAGAGTTTACGATGAATAAGACGAAAGAGTATACGGTGCCTCTGTTTGCTGAAGATACGGTTGCGGATCACCCGTTGAGTTCTGTGATCATGAATTTGAATGGGAATCGTTATGAACTTCTTTCTCAAACAAAAACAATCAATCGAAGATTAAATAATGCGGATTTCAGTATTTTCTGTACTCCCTCTGACAACACAAAAACATACACCAAATATGAAATCCTTCAGGGTGAAGATGTGGTGGCAGAATCTGCGACAGGGGAGTTTTCTCTGACGCCGGATCAGTTTCAGCTTACGAAAAGAGATTATTCTGTGTATCCGACAAAAATCCGGTTGACAGACGCGGATGGAAACACCTGTCAGGAAGGGATTAATCTTACGTTTGTAGATGAAAAAGAAATGCATACTTCTCTTGAATTTGGAGATGGAATTGAGTTTACGGTAGGGAAGGATGTCCCCATTTTTGGAAATAGCAAAATAAAATTTGATACATTTAATGTCCCTGTTTCAGTATATGTCGGAGAAGATAAATGGCGTGTAACCCTAAATATAGCGGATGTTGATAACACTGATAAAGTAGTAAATATTTTTAAGTCCGAGTCAAATCTTGTAAAGAATTTTGAAAAAGTTAAAAGCTATCTTTCAAATCAGGCAGTCTTAAGCACAAATCCAAAGTTTACATTGGAGTTGGTAGGATATGCTGAGGGTGATATGCCAATGGGAACAGATGAGATTGATTTGAAAATATTTTTAAAGCTGACAGGCAAATGGTCTCATGAGTGGCAGGCACCCTATGCAATCGTCATAGGAGTTGATGCTAAGGGCAGTGTCTCTGCAAATGGCGAATTAACTATAAACACCGAAACAATGCAGCTTATGGATGGAAATGCAAATGTAGAAGGTGAATTTGGATTAGGACTGTTCGCTGGAATGGGAATGGCAAAGGTGTTATCTGCCGGTATATATGGTGATGGAAAGATCGGACTCAAATATTATCTTCTTCCATCGGACGAATCGGGATTGGATGAATTGTACCTGTCTGGCAAGCTTATGCTGGTCGTACGTTTTCTCGGGAATAATGTGGGAGAACTCGATTTGTTTGATGGGGAAAAAACATATTGGATTTACTCAAGAGACCGGGATGATTATTATGCGGATAACTCAACCGCAAATTCGCCCTATGAAAGTGCGGAGCAATGGATGCAAAGCCTGGGAGATATGGAACTGTCCCCTTCTGCTGAGAGCCCGGCAGGAGAATGGACCGGAAATAAGACTGTCCTCCAACAGACAGCATATTCAGAGAGTAAGCCACTGCTTATGCAAAGCGGTGGGGATACAATCATGCTTTTTACAAGCAATACGCTGACAGATAGGGATGAGGCGGAAGCGTCAGTACTGATGTATTCTATCTATGATACAGCGTCTGAAGCGTGGTCAGAACCTCAGCCGGTGGATGACGACGGAACAGCTGATTTTAACCCGGTGGTTTCAGGAGGATATGTAGCATGGAATGATTCAAAAGGAACGCTTTCCGGATGCACAACATTAAACCAGATTGGAAAACAGCTGGAAGTTACGGTCGCTTCCTACAATTCTGCGACAAAGAGTTTTGAAAATGTAGAGACTGTAACTTCGAATCAGTCGTTTGAAAATAATCTCAGCCTGAGGAAGACAGCAGATGGAGCAAATCTAAGCTGGTCAATCAACTCAGAAGGGGATGTATTTGGGCTGGAAGGAACAAATACGATGTATTTCTGTACATTGACAGGAAACGGAGCAAATACAAAAGAACTTACCAATACAGACCAGATTATTCTCTGGAGGGAAACAGGCAAGATAGATGGAAGAGCATGTTATCTGTATATCGTAGATGAAAACGATAACCTTACAGATATAGAGGGACAGACTGCTTATGCTGTTTTTGCGGACAATGAGGAAACGGTACAGTTATCCACAGAGAGCATGTCTGCCGTGTGCAGTCTGCCCGGTCAGAATAAAATCCTAATGATCAGTGCAGATGGAAATATTTACACAAAGACAGGACTCAGCGGGGAGATAGTACAGGAAACCGAAGAAAACCCTGTGGCAGGAACTGTTCAACAGATTATTGAAGGAGAAAATGGTGATATTACAATTCTGTTTACATTAAACGGTGAGAATAATGCGAATGCGTACGCGCTGATGTATGATTCAGACCTTGCCGTATGGTCGGAGAGAATGAATCTTACGGATACAGACAATTACGTGGAAGGCATTTCAGGAGGGTATGTGGACGGAAAAATGGTATTCCTGTATAACCAGCGTGAACTGGATATGTCAGATGATAATTCTGTGGGCACAAACAGTCTGCATTGGAGTACTGTGGTCAATAATACAGTGCAACTCGTGGATGCAGAGGCGGACTTCTTCAGTGAAGATGCTGTAAACGGAGCACAGCTCCCGCTGGAAGTATCCGTTACAAATACGGGAATGTCAGCCTGCCAGGCTGTCGAGGTGACGATTGGAGACGGGACAAATGAAATCTTGAATGAGACAATGGAAACTTTGATTATGCCTGGCGAGACGAAAACATTGGAACTAACGGTTACCGTTCCTGAATTGACGGATATTACGGAATATGAGGTGACTGTTGTGCCGAAAGAAAATGAGCAGGGCGGCTGTAGTACAACAATAACACTTGGAGCCGCAGCATACGAGGTGGATCGTTCATTGTATTGTATTAACGGAACATATACACTGACGGTTTCCGTAACGAACAACTGTGCAGAAGCCGGAGATGGCACCATAGAGATTTTTGATTACAGTGATCCGGAAACGGTATATGAAACTTATTCATTTACCGATCTTTCGTCAGATGATGTGCTGATATATGACACAAAAATTGAAAGTCTGAACTGGGATGAAATTTCTTATAAAAAGATTGGTATCCGTGTTGTCCGAGACGGACAGGTGAACGGTGATACCCGGTCGGTTGTTGTCTATCAGGACAATGATATGCCAATAGAAGAAATTAAGCTGAATACGACCGAGGTATCACTTGAAGAACTGGGAACCACGTATCGGCTGATTGCAAGAATTCTGCCGGAAAACACATCCGTTACACAGGCAGTCTGGGAAAGCAGTGACGAGACTGTGGTGAGTGTGGACAGTTCCGGGATAATTACAGCGATTGGGGAAGGCAAAGCGGATATCACGGTGACTGTCGGCGATAAGTCTGCTACATGTAAAGTAAGTGTAACAGAGAAAAAAATAATTCCGGGAGACATTGACGCCAACGGCGTGATCAATTTATTTGATCTGATGCGCTGTCTGAATCATGTAAGCGGTAAGAGCATTCTCATCGGTGATGCATTTACGGCGGCAGATGTTGACCAGAATGGTACGGTTAATCTTTTTGATCTGATGCGAATATTGAATTATGTGAGCGGAAAAAATGCAACAGTATAGAACAGTAGAATGGAGAGAAATGAGATGTGCAGGAATAGTTGGAGCGGTTGGTTCTATCGCCTTTTGACAGGGGCTTTTATACTGGTGGCCGGAGCGATGTATATAATGTGCAGTTGTATAGAAGCTAATGCTGAAGAGATACAGGTCTTTCGTGAAGAAAGCGGAGACCTTGAACTGCTGCAGGGAGTTGAATTGTCTGAACTAGAATTGGAAGAAGGGTTGGCAAATCTGAAACATAGTACGAAGAGGGGTGCTACTCAGTCAGAAGGAAATGAAGAAGAATATCCGATTCTGGATTATGGATCTGATTATGGATATCAAGATATGACCAAACGCTCAAACACCGACTCCAGACAGTACCTGTATCGGCAGCTCGAATCCGGGTGCAGAGCGTTTACAATAAGTGAAAGTGATGCCGGTACAGTGACTACTTCCGGGGGAAGTGTTTACTCAGCAGCATTTGAGGTGGATCTGACGGGATATGATTTGTCATCTGATGAAAAATTGGAAGTATATTTTACATTCCGTCATGATAATCCGCAGTTTTTCTGGTTGTCGAATACGGTTGTATATTCGTCCCGTAAAGTTATCGTTTTGACCTACGATGACTACAAGACCGGAGCGGCAAGGAAAGCGGCATTTGATGAGATTGTCAATACAGTAGAAACCGTATACAGACCGCAGATTTCATCCTCAGATTCATTATATGAGAAAACGTTGGCTATACATGATACCCTGATAAAGGAGATTGATTATTCGTATGATACATCTGTAGCGATTGCACATTCGATCGCGGGTGCCCTGACATCGCAGAAATCTGCGGTGTGCGAGGGGTATGCGAAGGTTATGCAATTGCTCATGAACAGCTGTGAAGTAGAAAATATTTACATAACCGGATATGCAAATGGAGGTCATGCGTGGAATCTGGTGCGAATGTCAGACGGACAGTATTACTGGTTGGATGCTACGTGGGATGATCAGACAAGTATAATATACCAGCATGTGTATTTCCTTGTCGGAAATGAGAGTTTCACTGATCATACCGCTGATACGCCCGAGGGAACCGGAATATCTTTTCTATATGAATTACCCGCAGTTTCTGATAAAGATTATGATCCGGGATCAACACCAGGAGAGATTCCTCTGGGCGATATTAACATGGATGGTACTATAAATTTATTTGACCTGGTTATGTGTCTGAATCATGTTGCGCAAAAAACAACTATTTATGGTGATGCATGGATAGCAGCTGATGTAAACGAAGACGGAAATGTTAATTTGTTTGATCTGATGAGCCTGTTGAACTATATTGCGGTATCATATGAACAAAACAGCGTTTTATATTACTAGCGCTGGTGTGAAACTATTTCTGAAAATATGTCACAAAGGTTCTTCTATGATAAAATTTAATTCATAGGAGAACCTTTTATTATGGTCAAAGAAAAGAAACCTGTCCATCGGGTACAAATGACAGAAGGGAAACGCAACATTGTTCTTAAGCTACTGGAAAAATACGATATTCAGACAGCTGAAAACATTCAAAATCTGAACGCTCCGATGATGGAAATTACCGGAATGGTTACAATCGTAAACAGGCAAATAGTAGATACGGCGCTATGTAAATCGAGGCTCTACTGGAACACAAATCAACTTTCCTGTCGCAGGTGGTCAAAAAACACCAAAAGATATCTCTGACGTGACGAATAAGATCCTTCCACAGATAGAGACCTTGCAAAAGGGCATCGGTTTTCTCCTGAAAGACCACTGTCCGATTATTCTGGCGATGCCGATCAGGAACGGCTAGTAGAAGCCGATGTTTGTTTTGACTTCCCTTCTACGGATGTGGGGATCGGCTGAGTTAGTCTTTTATTAGCTTATGAATTAAAAGATAGCAGAATAGGATTAATGAATTCTAGGGATATTCTAGGGGATATTCAGCTGATTTAGCACATAAAAGATTAAGATTTTATGATTGCCGCTTGACAGATATATCACCACACGATATATTATAATTAGAATATATCATTTAACGATATATCGTCGAACGAAAAATATCTGATACGAAAACAAAGGAGTGAGATGATGTCAGAAAAGGAAACGCCGTTGACAGAAGCATTTTATTATATCCTGCTGGCACTGAGGAAGCCGAATCACGGTTACGGAGTTATCCAGGAGATCGAGGAGCTGACGAGCGGACGTGTAGTCCTGGGACCGGGCACTCTTTACGGCGCGCTGCAGACCATGCAGAAGCGGGAATGGATCAGAATTTACAGCCAGGACACAGAGTCGCGGAAGAAGAAGGAATATATTATCACGGATCTGGGCAGGGCGGCCTTCGAAGCGGAGAAGAGCCGTCTGGAAGAACTGCTGAGCAATGCAAAGCTCATGGAGGAGGGAGAAGCATGATTCGATTCAAACTGTATTATGATAAAGATAAGGAGACGGTCTGGCTGAATCAAATGGCGTCAGAAGGCTGGGCGCTGAAAAGTTTCTTTGCGGGATTTTATAAATTTGAACCATGCGGAAAAGGCGAGTATATCTATCAGATCGATCTTGGAGATACGCTGTATTCAGTCAGCGATGAATACCGGGAGCTGATGGGGGAACTCGGCGTGGAGATCGTCGTGCTTTGGGGATACTGGATCATACTGCGCAAACGGGTGGCTGACGGTCCGTTCGAGTTGTATACAGATGTGGAATCAAAGATTGAACATTATCGGAAGATCCGAAGGATGTTCAAGGCTGTGACGATCCTGGAATTGATCGGACTTTTCATGGAGATTTTTGCGGGAATGACAGGCACTGATTATGCATGGGCATTTGCGCTTTTGCTCAGTGTATTTGTTTTCGTATGTGTGAGTGCAGTGTTCCGGACCAATAAGGTCATCGCAAGGCTGAAGGAAGAAAAAAGCGGGATCGAGGAAGAGAAGAAGGGAGGAAATACTTTGGCGCTGATCATCACATCAATAGGACTTTTGACCAACAGCTGCATAATGTTTGTCGAGGAATCCGTATCGCCGTTTATAAGTTATCCTGTCCATATTTTCGCTGTTATTATGATGGCTGTCGGTATCGTGCTCACGGTAAAGGAAGAAAAATAAAAAGAGGGAATATGCGGGGATAACACCGCAGGATTCCATTTTTGCGGGTGGATTAAGCCCGAGGCCAGTTACCGACTATTCATCGCTGTCTAACCATTTGATGATGTAGTGGCAGGCTGCACCAGCCGTGACAGCGACAAGAAAAGATACGAGAATTTCCAACAGAAACACCCCCTTCCTGATACCAGTATAGGGGCGGTAACTCCTTCAGTATATCATAGCTTCCCATGGCACGAAAAGAATACTGACGCAAAATAGCACCGGGCCAAAGTTACAAAATGATACCAGCCATATTGTTGAGGCAATCCTGAATGAGGATGGAAAGATCAATCCGGAAAAGCTGAACGCAATTTCCTATGATCCGGCAAACCGTACCTATCTGCGAGTGGGCGGAAAGGCGAGGACGGTGTTCTCTGACGGTAATCAGCTGAAATAGAACATAGAAAACAGAAGGCGCCCTTTTTGTACCGGATGCGCAGAAGACCGGTGCAAAAGGGCGCCCGTTTTTTAATTATTCAACATTTTCTGCTTTTCTCTCAGCTCCAGGGTCCGGCGGATGATCTTTTCCACAGCCTCAGCGCCGATGCTTGTGTCAATTGTGAGGTCGTAGTTCTTGGAATGTCCCCAGATCCGCCTTGTATAGTAGTGATAATTATCCGAACGTCTGCGGTCCATCCTGCGCACTTTCTGGCGGGCGTCCTCTTCGGTCAGATTTTCTGTATCCATGATCCGCTTTACGCGGTAATCTTCCGGCGCGTGGAGATAGACCTTCAGACAGTCGTGCCGGTCCCGGAGAAAATAGTCCGCGCATCTGCCGAGGATGACACAGTTCCCCTGATCGGCGAGACTGCGGACGACTTCCCCTTCAGATTCAAAAATGGCGTCCCTGGGAGCTTCCTGTGTATCGGAGTAGATGTACATCTGGCTTATCAGGT
>ERZ1643247.245-NODE-245-length-70622-cov-27.531098_pt1 | contig 70622 bp, 97 predicted proteins | sample MGYA00579264_ERZ1643247 | MGnify/ENA primary metagenome ERZ1643247 (study PRJEB29033, sample SAMEA4952262) | chicken gut metagenome | biome: Broiler Chicken; feature: Gastrointestinal Tract; material: Caecum | place: Ireland | collected 2018 | study: Broiler... | reverse complement strand
GCAAAAATATAAGAATGAAAAAAGGGCGACAAGATAGAATCGCGGAGACGCTTACATATGCAATACGATGAATGTAATGATGAAAAACTCTACCTTCACCCGTAGAGAGCTTATTTATCAGGAGTTCAGAAGAAAGGTGAAGGAGAATAGAGAAATGAGTTTTTTGTAGGAGAAGTGTGAAACTTCTTTTAGTATAAGTAAAAAGTATAGCTTTAGAGAACGGAAAGCTTAGCTTTAGGTGGGCAAAAGCTATGCTTTAGGAAGAGGAAACAATCTATATGTGAAATAATCATGAATATATTCTTCTGCTTAAAATTGGCCAAAAGCATGTTTCTTTTAAATAAGAAAAGGGCTGTTTTTAGTAAGTTGAAGTTTTAGACAGCCCTCAATTCTTTTATTTCTTATAAACCAACTTGCTCGGAACTCCCTCCCCGAACAAATTATCACCCAGCGTCGTAATCTTATTTCCGGTAGCCAACACATAGCGGAGATTATCGCATCCCATAAAAGCACCGAACTCAATAGCCGTTACACTGGCCGGTAATTCCAGCGTGCCGCACAAGCGACCGCAATTACTAAATACACGCTGTCCGATTGATTTCAGGTTATGAGGTAATTTCATATTCAGCAGATACTTCTTTTGCGAGAAAGTGAAGTCGGGGATAGCCGTTGCATTCGTCTTGGAAATATCAACCGATACGAGATTCGGCATATAATCACGGATAAGTTTGAAGTCAGCGTTATCCAGTTTCCCTTCAACGGTCAGGAAGTTGATGTCTCTGGGTTGCAGTCCGGCTTTCAGGATCTCTTCTTCCAGTTTACCCATTGCCCCCACTTGCAGGGTAGTCTCTACCGGTTCACCTTCGATAAAAGCAAAATTCTGCCATCTGTCCTTGTAGCGGTAAGAGTCGCTGCTTCCCAGAGGGACGAAGATGGCGGTAACGCTGTCTGCCAATGCTTCCGGCAACAGGTTGGGAGCTGTCTTCTTCCGGATCTGACAGATTTTCAGATTCTCGCAACCTTTGAAGGCGGCATCCTCTATATTCTTCGTTTTCTCCGAAAGAATCACTTTCTCCAGAGTGGCTTTACCTTTGGTCACTCCGCCTACCACATTCGAGAAAGCATAGGCAGGGATGAAGTTCGGCATATAAATGTAGAATTTTCCATTGGGATAAGTACCGGCTTTTCCGCTGTACATCTTGATTTCTGCGTTCGAAATATCCAATACTTTCAGATTGGCAAATTCGTCACGGAGATGCCGGAAGTCCTCTGCATTCAGTTTTCCGGTCAGTGTGAGGTGGGTGACACTGTTGGCTTCCTCTTCAGTCATCATGGAAATCAGCGTACCGGGCTTACTCACATAATACGTTTTACTCACTTGGGCGGCTGCTCCTAATGCATTAGCGGCCAATAAGAAACTTATCAATAGTAGTTTTATTTTCATAATTTTGTAGATTTGTTCTGACAAATATAGGAAAAATAGAGAATACATGATGTTTTTTTATGTTTTATATCTAATTTTGTAGCCGGATTAACAAATTGTAAAAATGGAGGCAGACAACATTGCTGGGGGAAAAGAACCCAAAAGACTTCCTGTGTGGGCTTGTATCCCGCTGTTTATTGTGATACTTTTCATCCTTCTTGGATTGTATGGTACGCTGGTCCGTGGATGTTTGTCGTTGGTGTTGGGTGTGGAAGCCCGCCATCCGGGAGTGATGGGATACATTATCCTCGAAGCCAGTATGCTGCTCGCCGTTCTGACCGCCGCCATTCCTATGCTCCGCTTCGAACGCCGTCCGTTTTCTGATTTGGGGCTCTCCTTAAAAGGACACGTCAAGGGACTGTGGTATGGCTTTCTGATGGCAATCCTGCTCTATCTGTTCGGCTTCGGAATCTCGTTCGTCTTGGGAGAAATAGAAGTCACAGGTTTCCAGTTCAAACCGTTGGACCTGCTGGGCTCGTGGGTGTTTTTCCTGCTGGTCGCCTTGTTCGAAGAAATACTGATGCGCGGCTATATCCTCGGACGCCTGCTGCATACCACCATGAATAAATTCCTGGCGCTTTTCGTCTCGGCAGCGTTATTCGCCTTTATGCATATCTTCAATCCCGAAATCGCTTTCCTGCCTATGCTCAACCTGTTGCTGGCAGGTATGCTGCTGGGAGCTTCCTATCTATATACGCGGAACCTGTGTTTCCCTATCTCGCTTCATCTTTTCTGGAATTGGATTCAAGGCCCCATCCTCGGTTATCAGGTAAGCGGAAACAACTTCACCACCAGTATGCTGACTTTGCGTATGCCCGAAGAAAACGTACTGAATGGCGGAGCCTTCGGTTTTGAAGGCTCGCTCATTTGCACAGTACTTATGATTGTATTTACGATTCTGATCGTGTGGTGGGGAGAGAAAAGAGAAGCAATCAGTCTTGCGGTACCCCGATCATGCTAAGTTGAATCCGTTTCCGGTCATAATCTACATTCATCACCCTCACCATGACGTGCTGATGGATGGACACCACTTCTGTCGGATCGGAAATGAACCGTTCCGCTAATTGAGAAAGGTGTACAAGACCGTTCTCCTTAATTCCTATATCGACAAACGCCCCGAAATTGGTGATATTGCCTACAATGCCCGGAAGAATCATCCCTTCGCGCAAATCGGCTATGGTGCGCACATTCTTGTCGAACTCGAAGACTTTGATAGCCTTGCGCGGGTCACGTCCCGGCTTGTCGAGCTCCTGCAGAATGTCCTGTAAGGTAGGCAGGCCGACGGTAGGAGTGATGTAGTCGGAAATATTGATCTTCCGGCGAAGTTCCTTGTCGGCTATCAACTCGTCGATGGTGCATTTCAGGTCTTTGGCCATTTGCTCTACGATGTGGTAACTTTCCGGATGCACGGCGGTATGATCCAACGGATTTTTAGCTCCGGGGATGCGAAGAAATCCTGCGCATTGCTCGAAGGCTTTGGCGCCCATGCGCGGTACTTTCATCAGTTCTTTCCGCGAACTGAAAGCTCCGTTCTCTGCCCGGTAATTGACAATGTTCTGTGCCAGTTGGGGGCCCAGACCGGATATATAAGTGAGCAGATGACTGCTTGCCGTATTCAGATTTACCCCGACCAGATTCACGCAATTCTCTACCGTCTGATCGAGTGCTTTCTTCAGCTTCGTCTGGTCTACATCGTGCTGGTATTGACCCACGCCGATGGACTTGGGATCTATCTTCACCAATTCTGCCAACGGATCCATCAGGCGGCGGCCGATGGAGACTGCCCCACGCACCGTTACGTCGTAATCCGGAAACTCGTCACGAGCAATTTTGGAAGCCGAATAAATGGAAGCCCCCTGCTCGCTGACTACAAACACGGGTATCTGGCGGTCGAAACTCTGACTGTTGATGAAATCTTCTGTCTCCCGGCTTGCCGTTCCGTTGCCGATGGAGATGGCTTCTATCTGGTAGGCCTCAATCATCTTGCGAAGTTTCGAAGCAGCCTCGCCGGTCTTGTTGATCGGAGGATGCGGATAGATATTCTCATTATGCAACAGATTGCCTTGTGCGTCGAGACAAACAACCTTACATCCGGTACGGAATCCGGGGTCGATGGCGAGCACCCGTTTTTGTCCCAATGGCGGAGCGAGAAGAAGTTGGCGGAGGTTTTCGGTGAATACGCGAATTGCTTCATCGTCGGCTTTCTCTTTGGATTGGGCGGCAAATTCCGTTTCGATGGAAGGCTTGAGCAGCCGTTTGTAAGCATCCGTTGTGGCTTCGCCTACTTGCCGGCTACATTCGTTGTTGCCACGTACGAATTGGCGTTCCAAACGTTCGATGCAGGCCTCGTCGTCGGGATTGATAGACACTTTCAGCAACCCTTCCGACTCTGCCCGGCGGATGGCGAGCAGACGGTGGGACGTGCAACGTTTCAGTGGCTCGGAGAAATCGAAATAATCGCGGTATTTCGCTGCTTCTTCCTCTTTTCCTTTGACTAGTTTGGCCGTAATCTCTGCCTGGCGCCCGAACTGGTTACGTACCGCGTTACGGGCACGCTCGTCTTCGTTCACCTGCTCGGCGATAATGTCACGCGCACCTTTCAGTGCGTCTTCCACATCTTTTACTTCGCCTTTCACAAAGGAAGCGGCTTTGGCGCTAAGGTTGTTTTCCCGTTGCAACAGCAGGATGGTAGCAAGCGGCTCCAGCCCTTTCTGGCGGGCCACTTCGGCATGTGTCTTCCGCTTGGGTTTGTAAGGGAGGTATATATCTTCCAGTTCCGTCGGGTTCCAGGTGTCGTTGATGCGTTTCTCCAGTTCCGCAGTCAGTTTGCCCTGTTCGGTGATGGTGCCGAGAATCGTTTCTTTCCGTTTGGCTATGTCGCACAACTTATCGTGTTGCTCTTTTATTTGCTCTATCTGCACTTCATCCAGTCCGCCGGTGGCTTCTTTACGGTAACGACTGATGAAGGGAATCGTAGCACCTTCACCCAAAAGATGGAGCGTACTACTTATTTGTCTTTCCGGTATACCCAGAAAACCGGAAATCATCTTGTGAAATAATTCCATAATTTGTATTTTTTGAGAGTAAATGAGCGACAAAAATACATATAAATCTGCTAAACCCGACAAGTTTTACTATATTTGCAACTCAATTAATGAATTAACACATCAAAACTGCATAATTATGCTGGGACGTCTTGGATATCTTTTTATCTGTTTCCTTTGGCTTCTGCAGTCAACGGAAGTATTGGCTGTCTCTAAAGATAAGAAACCTATTCTGATTATTTGCTCTTATAATCCGGCAGCGCACCAAACTTCGGTCACTATTTCCGATTATATGGATGAATATAGTAAGTTGGGAGGACAGCGCGACATTATCATCGAAAACATGAATTGTAAAAGCTTCTCGGAGGCTCCGTTATGGAGCGCGATGATGACGCAGATTCTGGCTAAATATCAGGGAGAAAAGCATCCGGCACAAATTATTTTATTAGGACAGGAAGCGTGGGCTGCCTATTTGTCGCAGAGGGATGAAATGCAGGTGAAAGTGCCGGTGATGTGCAGTCTGGCCAGTAGTAATGTGGTGATATTGCCAAAAGATACGGTGGAAAACCTTGATTGCTGGATGCCCGAATCTGTCGATATCTTTGAAGATCATTTGGATATTCCCGAACTGGAATCGGGATTTATCAATCAATATAATATAGAAGGTAATATCTCCATGATTCAAGCTTTCTATCCGAAAACGAAACACATTGCCTTTATCTCGGACAATACTTATGGCGGAGTGACTATGCAAGCGTTGGTACGAAAAGAAATGAAGAAGTTCCCCGATCTGGATTTGATTTTGATGGACGGCCGGAGACATTCTATTTATACCATCGTTGAGGAATTGAGACAGCTGCCCGAAAATACGGTTATTCTGGTGGGAACGTGGCGTGTGGATATGAACGAGGGGTATTTCATGCGGAATGCGACGTATGCCATGATGGAGGCTACTCCTACCATCCCGGCTTTTACTCCTTCATCGGTGAGCCTTGGATATTGGGCGATAGGAGGAGTGCTGCCCGATTATCGGAAAGTGGGAGGAGAAATGGCTATGGAGTCCATACGGATGGATCAGCACCCGGAGGATACGGGGAAGCATCTTTCGATCATTGGCTCTAAAGCGGTATTGGATAGCCGGAAGGTGAAAGAGTGGGGGCTGCACCCAAGCGTGTTGCCTTTTAAAGTGCAGCTTGTCAACCAACCGGTTTCGTTCTATCAGCAATATACTTATCAGATATGGTCTGCTTGTGCTTTGTTCGTGATTCTGGTACTTGGCTTATGTATCTCTCTTTTCTATTATTTCCGTACGAAACGTTTGAAAGACGAGCTTCTGAAATCGGAGAAGGATTTGCGTGTAGCGAAAGACAGGGCGGAAGAGTCTAATCGTCTGAAGAGTGCTTTCCTTGCCAATATGAGTCATGAGATACGGACGCCGTTGAACTCGATTGTCGGCTTCTCGGATGTACTGGCAATGGGCGGTAGCACGGAGGATGAACAGCAGTCTTATTATAAGATTATCAAAACCAATTCGGATTTGTTGCTTCGTCTGATTAATGATATTCTCGATCTTTCACGTCTGGAGGCGAACCGGGTGACTTTGACGTGGGAGGAATGTGATGTGGTGCAGTTGTGTAGTCAGGTGGTTGCCTCTGTTAGTTTTTCACGACAGTCGTCGGACAATCAGTTCTTGTTTTCCACTTCTTTTGAGACTTTCCGGATGGTGACGGATGTGCAGCGTATGCAACAGGTAATCATTAATCTGCTGTCTAACGCCGACAAATTTACGAAACGCGGGAAGATTACCTTGGACTTTTCTGTGAATGAGGAAAAGCAAATGGCTATTTTCTCGGTAACGGATACCGGATGCGGTATCCCGAAAGAAAAACAGGGACTTGTGTTCGAGCGTTTTGAAAAGCTGAATGAGTACGCCCAGGGAACCGGATTGGGATTGTCTATCTGTAAATTGATTGTGCATAAATGGAAAGGAAGTATATGGATCGATCCTGACTATACCGGTGGGGCACGGTTCGTATTTTCGCATCCGCTAAATATAGAAAAAGAATGAAACGAATAGGATTTATTTATGGCTTGCTTTTCTGTCTCGTACTGTCTGTTGCGGCACAGGAAAAGGTGGTTAAGTTGAAGATTGTGGAAACGAGTGACGTACATGGTAATTATTATCCTTACAATTTTATAACCCGCCACGAGTGGAAGGGTAGTCTGGCACGTATTTATTCTTTCGTGCAGAAAGAGCGTGAACAGTATAAAGAGAATTTGATATTGCTGGATAATGGTGATATTTTGCAGGGACAGCCTACTGCCTATTACTATAATTATATAGATACGGTGTCTCCTCATCTTTGTTCGGAAATGATGAATTTTATGAAATATGATGCCGGTAATATGGGGAACCATGATGTGGAAACGGGACGTGCTGTGTTCGGCCGTTGGATAGCCACTTGTGACTTCCCTGTGTTGGGTGCCAATATCATTGATACGTCTACGGGAAAGCCCCATCTGGCTCCTTATAAGGTGTTGGAACGTGATGGCGTGAAGATCGTGGTATTGGGTATGATTACTCCTGCCATCCCTGCATGGCTTTCTGAAAATCTGTGGAAAGGCTTGCGTTTCGACGATATGGAAGAGACGGCACGCAAATGGATGAAGATTATCCGTGAAAAAGAGAATCCGGATTTGCTGATCGGATTGTTTCATGCCGGACAGGAGGCTTTCAAAATGTCGGGCAAATACAATGAGAATGCTTCTCTTAACGTAGCGAAGAATGTGCCGGGATTCGATATCGTATTGATGGGGCACGACCATGCCCGCGAATGTAAGAAGGTGATGAATGTAGCCGGAGATTCGGTGTTGATTATCGATCCGGCCAGCAATGGAATTGTATTGTCTAATGTCGATGTGACCTTGAAACTGAAAGATGGAAAGGTGCAGAGTAAGGACATCAAAGGGGAGTTGACAGAAACGGAAGCTTACGGAATCAGCGAGGATTTCATGAAGCGTTTTGCTCCGCAATATGAGACGGTGCAGAAGTTTGTATCCAAGAAGATCGGCACTTTTACCGAGAGTATCTCTACTCATCCTGCTTTCTTCGGTCCTTCTGCTTTTATTGATTTGATACATACTTTACAGCTCGATATAACCGGAGCTGACATCTCTTTTGCCGCTCCGCTTTCGTTTGATGCGGAGATAAAGAAAGGGGATGTGTTTGTCAGTGATATGTTCAACTTGTATAAGTATGAGAATATGCTGTATGTGATGACTCTGTCCGGAAAGGAGATTAAGGATTTTCTGGAGATGTCTTATTATATGTGGACGAACCGGATGAAGTCACCGGAAGATCATCTGCTCTGGTTCAAGAAGAAACCTCGGGAAGGTGCGGAAGACAGGGCTTCTTTCCAGAACTTCAGTTTTAATTTCGACTCGGCTTCCGGCATTATTTATACCGTGGACGTGACAAAACCGAAGGGAGAAAAGATTACGATTACGAGCATGGCGGACGGTTCTCCTTTCCGTATGGATAAGATATATAAAGTGGCCTTAAATTCTTATCGTGGCAATGGTGGTGGAGAACTGTTGACGAAAGGATCGGGTATTCCGCAGGAGGAATTGAAGGACCGCATAATTTTCTCTACGGATAAAGATCTTCGTTTCTATTTGATGAATTATATCGAAAAGAAAGGTACGATGGATCCCAAAGCCCTGAATCAGTGGAAGTTTGTTCCGGAGAAATGGACAGTGCCAGCTGCCAAACGTGATTCTGAATATTTATTCCGGTCTGTTCAATAAGTAACTAAAAGTGTTCATTATGTCTGATAATACTCTTGAACGGCTTGTATATCTGATTAAATGCTGGTATATTTGTCGCAAAAAAGAGAGAGTATGTATATTCAAAATGTTCCCAAAGTAGGTATTTCTTCGGTAGTTCATTCTAAACATATAGATTCTGACAACATTGATGTTGTTGATAACGATATAGCGCTCTTCGATACGGAGAGCGTTATATCGTTGTATAATGGACCGACTAAACTGGAAGTGTTGACGGTAGGTCTTTGCCTGGAAGGTACTGGTACTTTTAATATTAGTTTGCGTGAGTTTCAACTGTTCCCCGGATTAATGGTGATCGCGCTGCCTAATCAGATTGTCGAACAGCGGTGTTTCAGTTCCGACTTTAAAGCGATATTCTTTGCTGTGTCGAAGAACTTGTTAGAGACATTGCCTAAGATCAGTAATGTGCTTTCCTTATTCTTTTATCTGAAAGATTACCCGTGTTTCAATCTTACACCGCAGGAGCAGGAGACTGTGAAGGAATATCATGCATTTATCAGAAAACGGTTGAAGAATAAGGAGGCTTTATATCGTAAAGAAGTGGTAATGGGCTTGATGCAAGGGTTCTTTTTTGAACTTTGTAATATCTTTACCAATCATGCGCCAGCCAATGCTACTACCATGAAAAATAAAAGCCGGAAAGAATATATTTTCGAACGTTTTTATGAGTCTTTAGTGGAGTCTTACCAGTCTGAACGGAGCGTGAAATTCTATGCTGACCAGTTGTGTCTGACGCCGAAGCATCTTTCGGGAGTAGTAAAAGAGGTCAGCGGAAAAACGGTGGGGGAGTGGATAGACGAACTGGTGATTCTGGAAGCGAAAGCACTTCTGAATTCTTCAAGTATGAATATACAAGAGATTGCCGATCGGCTGAATTTTGCCAACCAGTCGTTCTTTGGAAAGTATTTCAAGCATTACACTGGTATGTCTCCTAAAGAATACCGGAAAAGCCGCTAAAATCATAGAACACCGGAGCGCACACGGCTTAGTGTTTCCGGTGTCATCAAAAGATAAGAGGCGATGTGTGCCAGAGGTGCACGTTTGATAATTTCCGGATGTGTTTCGAGCAGGAGGTTATAGCGTTCGCGGGCGGATTCAAAGCGCCAGGAGTCTGCTTTAATCTGTGACACAATCAAGGAGTATTCCAGTATCTTTTGGTAGAACATATTGATTTCCCAGTTCTCTTTTGCCAATTTTTGTATCATGTCGCGAGGGAACAGGTAGATAATGGAAGGTTCGAGGGTTTCCACGATTAGCCGGGTGGGTACTTGTTTCAGAAAACTCTCAATGCACATCACGATACATCCTTCGTATGAGAAATGTTCGGTCACGTCTTTCCCATTCTTGTAATAGTACTGCCTAAGCATCCCTTTGCCGACAAATACGATTTCATGAGCTACTTCTCCTTCATTCAGCGCTATTGCTCCTTTGGGAAATTCTTCACGAATCAGTATACTTTCTATCTGTCGTCTTCCTTCTATACTCATTTCCGGAAAGCGGGAATTTACAACAGCATTTACAGTCTCTCTTAATAATGTATCCATGTCTTTTCTGTCTTGATGTGTGCAAAAATACTAAAAACGGTTGACATAAATCAAGTGTGGTATAAAAAAGATGTATCTTTGTCCGCAAAATCAAGAGGTAAGATGATAATGAATAAGATAATAGGCTTGGCAGTGTTGCTGTTCTGTTTGAGTGGTTGCGTAAGGGATAATGATGCTATTTATTATCCGGTTGGCAACGTGGATGTGGAAAGAGGTGGTCCGGCTTTGGAGGCTGGAAAGGGTGATTTAATAGCCCGTAGCTACAATACCGAAGATTATGTATTGGACACGCTTGCACAATATCCGGGTGATCCGACGCTCGGTAAACTGACATTTATGGTCAGTCTGAAAAACCGGTTGGCAGATCAGGAGGTGAGTGGCTTTAATGGTGTCGGTCTATCCAAACTAACGATGAGTCTTGGATATAAAGACGGCAACTATCCGGCAGAAAGCCAGGTTCCTGTTTATACTTCGTCCGACGTGACTGCCAGTTATGCCATCAAACTCCGTTTAAAGGGAGAATTGACTTTAACAGGAGACGAATGGATGATTGACTATATTTATGCTCAATTAGCGGGTTTATTCCAACCTTATCCTCCTACGTCTTTCCCGGAAGTGTTTATGTGTAAAGGGGGTGAGCAATCGTATGCTACGTTCGATTCTTTTCGTAGAACCTGGACGTTTGATATTACTTATGATCGTTCCAACCTTTCTTTCAGCCAACTGTATTTCAATCTGTTTGTGAATCTGGCAGGACAGAAAAGGGAGGATAGAGTCCGGTTGAGGATTGATAAGGAATCTTATTTCGAGATCTATAAAGAAAAAGAGGAAATGTAGTTAAACTGCATTTCCTCTTTTTCTTTGGTAGTGGGTACGAGAAGTCTTTGGTATAGATTCATATAGAATAGTATAGTCATAAGCCTCCTATCATGATTTATCATAGATTTATTTAGAGGTAATGAGAAATAAATAGTCCCCAATTTGGTCCCTGATTTTTGTGATAAGGACTATTTTCTATTAAATAAATCCATCGCATCTTTCTTGGCTTTGTCAGCAATGGCTATGTATGGCTTCATCGTTCGGTAATCTTCATGTCCAGTCCATTTCATTACAATTTCAGGGGCAATACCTAACATGATGGCATTGCTTATAAAAGTCCTTCTTCCGCAGTGTGTAGTTAAAAGCTCGTATTTCTTATAAGTTTCATCATATCGCTCTCCACCTTTATAATATGTAATAGATACAGGTTCATCTATGCAACATAGCTCCCCTAGCTCTTTTAAATAATCATTCATTTTTTGATTGGATATTACAGGAAGAGCTAAATTTCTTTTGTATGTTTCGTTTTTGTATTTATCTAATATTTTTTTTGAATAGTCATTTAGTTCGATTCTTAATGTCTCATAAGTTTTGATAGTCGTTACTTGTATGTAATCTTCAAATACATTTGTTCTTTTAAGATTTGCAACGTCTGAATATCTCAATGATGTAAAACAACAGAAACAAAACACATCTCTTACTTCTTCCAGATGGGGGCAGATTGAAGGAACTTTGAAGTTGTATACTTTTATTAATTCCTCCCATGTAAGATAAACAATCTCGTTTTTAACCTCTTTCAATTTGGGCTGAAATGTCGTAAAAGACATTTCTTTATTATATCCCTTATTCGTAGCCCACCGAAGAAACCATTTTAGATTGTCTAGGTTCTTTCTTATACTGGAATTCTTTAATCCCTTTTTCTTTGAATTGACTTGTATCGTTTGCAGGTAGTCAACAAATTTGGAAAGCCCTTTCTGGGTTAAATCCTCAAACTCTAACTTAGGAGCAAACTCTTTTAGTCTACGTTGTATTGTTCTATGCTCTTTGTATGTGGAGTCGCTCCATTGGCTTTCGTGACCTTGCTCTATCATAAACTCTATATGATATTCAAAAATAGTCCGTTCCGGCTTCACTTTTTTGCCAAGTCTTTGGTTAAATTCATTTTTAAATTCTTCGGAACTTGGAGATATGTTTTGCTGTTCGAAATAAAAAAATACTGTATCGCATATATCCTGGTATTTTTGAATATCCCTATTAATGATAGAGGAATGCGTTTTCTTGACTCCATGAGTTGTGTTATTCTTGCATCGCTGTGCATCTGGTATCCATTTGTCTATGTCTATACGATGCCCGACGTTAAATGCAACTGTATTTCCGTCCCACTTTATCCTGTAGCGAATTTTTGCATCCAGTTTGTCTTTCTCTTTGTCTAAAAGGAATATGCAGTTTCTTTTTATATTCATAGCTTTTATATAAAATACCGTCAGTTAGTTTTAATATATAGCATTTTTGTTGATTAATGTATTCTATTATTGCTTATTGCGTTTAAGTTATGATAATTTGTTACTTTTTCTATTGGTTTTCTTCAACTTTTTTGTAATTTTCCTGTTCTATTATTTTACAAATAAAACATAACCTAAACCTAATATACTACTGCCTATTGAGCATATCTTTTAAAACACATATTAAATCATCCTTAGACTTTATTGTAGCGTCTTTTTCAGATATGATTCTTTCTAAATCCTGAATACGCTGTTGTAGCCTATCGAGCTCTCCCGAGTTTGATTTGTCGCTTGGGTCTAGTCGCTGTATTTCAACTTCTCCAGTGGGCTTAATAATTTTTTGTGTACCGGATTCGGGCATAGTTACATTGACCATGTTGCCTGAAATATTTTGAGAACCGTTTCCTTGCACACCATAGTTATCTCTTCCTACGTTGTTTTTATTTTCATTTATCATATTTCCAACGCCTGTGAGTAGCCATGCTGTATTTAATTCAGGATATACAGAGGAAATTTTATCAAGAGTAGATTTTCTTATACTGTCTCCTACATTATTAACAAAACCAGTTGATAAACCAACCCCCTTTTCGAATTTTCCTTGACTTATATTTATATATGCAAGAAATGTTATTAATCTATCTTTTGTTGTCATACTGAATTTATTTCTGTATCTTTGCATCGTAACAAGTTGCAGATGTTACAGAGACAAAGTGGTTAAACTTCCTCAATTAGAGGTTTAATATATGGTATCCGTAGTAGCTGCAACCTATTGCGGATATTTTTATTTTCTATTAATAACAGTTATCCCAAAGAACTATGGATGAAAAATTAAACCTATCTCCCGATCCATGTAATTCTGATGAACAAATTAGAATGAATTGTTTAAAGTATGCAGTTTGCGTTTATGAGGCCCAGCACATGTGTGGTAGTCCCTTGAAACTTGCGAAAGCTTTTTACGATTGGGTTACTTCTCAAGAGGAAAAGCGACCGGAATAGAAAAACTTATTGTACTTGTAGTGGAATTGGTAGTTTCATTGCCAATTCCAACTCTTGCAATACTAATTTTTAAACCTGCATTAGCTTCATTCTTTCCAGAAACAACTACGCTTAGATTGAAATCTACGTTTCTGACCATTTTCCCATCTTCTGTAATGGAATATATTTCTCCTCTATTAGAAAATCTAGAAGGACAAACAACTACACCACTATTACATTTCTCGCTATTAGTTTCGATAACAGCATCTGTGATATCTCCTATCACTTCTTTGATAAATTCTTTTATTTCCATGATTCTATATAATAATGTATAATCCGATCTAATAGTTAAATAATGTTTTGTGCTGAAATAAATTCAGTATAATTCTTGTTTGCTGAAAATAAATCAGTATATTTGCATCATCGAAACGTTACAAAGATACGCAACTTTGAAATGATTCGCAATAGTACATTTATATTAAAATTAAAAAGATACGATTATGAACGCATTTACATTTTTGACAGAAACCGGAAAATTCAATAACAGTGAGATAAGGAAACACGCTCACATCTTGAAGGCGTATCGTCGTATCTCTTTGAGTGAAGCTTTGAAAAAGGCTTGGTTCTTGGCAAAGAGACAGCAAAAAGAATACAGAGAGGTTGAAGAGGAAAAGAAGTCTTTCAAGCCGGTATTCAATGCAAGCAAGGGAAATGTATTAAAGGCGTTCTTTTCCGGAAATCATGCTGATTATGTAAATCGTGATAGTTCATGGAGATAAGATATAAATCCGCTAAAAGGTAGAGGATAATCCGGCATAAACGACTCTATACAATCAGGCCTGTGAATGAGTCAACACCAGCCGGGCGGATTTGAAAAAGCCCGTATCAACGTAGAGAATATTTGCTACGGGCACATTGATTAGTTCTTTGACATTCTGGTAAACTAGAGGTTGCAAGTTATCCTCTGCTGAAAACGGACTACGTGAATAGGCTTAACTTGACAACGATATAATGCTGTGGTAATGGTCAAACCGTATCGTTGTAAAAATAAACAGTTAGACTTTGGTCGGCAAATCATGGTATTTGCTTTATGATATAAACATCTTGGAATAGACATCCCGCACCGATAGCGAAATAATGGAGTAGCCTACACTTACGTAGGGGTTATGAGAATGTACCGATAACTTTAAAATGGCTGTTGACTCGCAGTATAAAGAGTAATAAATCAATTAAAATCAGTCTGAAAAACATCGTCTTTATCAGTAAGAAAACGGGGTTGGGCGTCCGTACGCTGATTACAATATAGCCCTACTGACGGATTGAACGGCATCCGATAGCGAGAATCGGGTAGGGCACAAACTAATTTAAAATTACTTATGGTAGGAATATCAATATTAAACAAGGAAAAAATTTGTGCGATTGCAACCAAATTAATCAATCTAGGAATAGATTTTGAATATCAAGTTAAAGACAACTGTATTCTGATTTACGGAGTGACAAAACAGTCTATCCTATCCTCTTTGTCTTCTTTGGGGATCAAAGAAGTAGATGTGTTTGATGATTAATATTAGAGGAAGATAAATATTCCATAGACAAACTTTTGTTTTGTAATTTTTATTTTGTGTTTGTGTTGTACAGGTGTGCGGTCTGCGAAGATAGTGCACTTTTTAATAAGGATAAGTGGCGGAATTGGTAAACGCTAATCAAGATGTGAGGTGCAAAATTCCAGGATAACAGTTAATATCCAAGCCTGCAACCTGCGAGACATCTTAGGGGAAACTGATTTTAAATCAGAGAGCCGCAAAAATACCACCTTCCCGGTTCGAGTCCGGGCTTATCCACAATAATAATCAAATAATTAATCTTATGAAACGTACTCCACTATTAGCAATCTGGGCAATATCATTCGCATTAACAATATTGCTTGCAAACGAAATGAATATTGTATTCTGGCTTTCGTTTACTGTATTTGCATTATGTTCCATATACATGGAAAAGCACCAAAAGAGGCTAAAGAGAGAGAGTGATAGAAAAAAGTGATATAGGTATGCGGTTCGGGAGAATAGCTGTTTTATGTGTGAAAATTCGTGTTTCGATTAAGTTCTGTATCTGATGTGATACAGGCAAACGGGCGTAAAGTGGCAGTGTGTGAGCTCACCTGTCCAGTTGGGTTATTGCCGGTTCGAATCCGGTTACGTCCACAAATAAATATAAATAAAAATATTATGGAAAAAGAAATTATAGTTGACGAAAAATATCGAACAACTAAGTTATTCGATATGATGAAAGTGGGAGATATTTATAAAGTGCCTTTTGACGAATCACGGCACACCGGTATTAAATCGGAAGCTGTTAGGCGAAATCGGGAAGCCAGGCTGGTGAATAAATTAAAAGCCAACATGGATCTGATGTTCCGGGTTTCAAAAACAGAGCATCCGGGATATACTTCTATTATTCGATTGAAGTAATTTTAAAGTTTAACGGTTATGCAAAGAATATTGACTGAACTTACTCCAGAGTGTGAACTTACTACTCAAATGTACATTTCAGGACTGGAGAAAGAAGAAATTGCTGAAATAAAGTGTAGAGCATCTAGCACTATTAATAATCAGTTACAGAAAGCTTTTCAAATTCTTCGAGTTAAAAACGGCCGTGAGCTGTGCCGTAAATTTTATGAAAGGCTTTCTGGTATAGAGTTTTCTTTTGATTTTTCACCTGTAGTTCGTGCGTCTGCTGCTTGGGTGTTTATTGGTATATTTTCCTTCTCGCTTTTACATGAACAAGGTGATATAAGGAGGGGAAGAAGAACCAGAATAGAAACCATTGTAAGAGTAAGGAGGATTTAACAATGATTGGAGTAGAAAGAATCTCAAATGACACTAGGCTAGTAGATCTGACAGTTGGAGAATTAAAAGCCGTGCTTCAAAGTTCTATGTCGGTACAAAAGTCAGATGGACAAAAAAAGCTAGTTTACGGATTACAGGGGCTAGCTGATTTGTTACATTGTACTAAAAGACATGCTTCAAAAATCAAATCTTCCGGGATATTGAATGAAGCAATCAAACAAAGAGGAAGAACTATTGTAATAGATAGTGATCTAGCTCTGGAATTATTCGGAAATCGCAAATAACCATTCATTTATTAATCAACGAATCCGGATTTAAAGGAGTCCGTAGGGTGAAAGACCCTGTATTTTAGTTATACAATGTTCTATATCCTAGTGTCCGTTGGTTTGGTATCTAGGAACAAAATTTTGATGCAATAAACTTTTCGGAAGCGTCGGTTCGTGAGGATAGGCGCTTTATTTATTTCGATTAACCACTTTAATAATATATATAGTTATGAAAAAAGTAATTGTAAGAGGAGATCGTTCCGGTGTATTTTTCGGAGAGTTAGTAGAAAGAAATGGTAGTGAGGTTAAGCTCGCAAATTGTCGTAGGTTGTGGTATTGGGATGGTGCTGCTAGTATATCTCAATTAGCAGTTAATGGTACGACTACCCCATCTGAATGCAAATTCACAGTTACGGTTCCAGAGATAGAGATTTTGGATGTGATTGAAATTATCCCGTGTTCGGATAAAGCTGTAAAATCTATTGAAAGTGTACCGGTATGGGCAAGGTAATGGAAGATAGAATAAAACAGTTTCTAAATATTGGCTCTGGCTATGGCTCTGGCTCTGGCTCTGGCTCTGGCTCTGGCGATGGCGATGGCTCTGGCTATGGCTCTGGCTCTGGCTCTGGCGATGGCGATGGCTATGGCTCTGGCGATGGCGATGGCGTAAAATCCATAAATGGAAATTCTATTTATGTAGTAGATAATATACCTACTATTATCACAAATGTAAAAGGTAATATCGCAAAAGGTTTTATCCTTCATTCTGACTTATCTCTTACTCCTTGTTTTATAGTAAAAGAGAATAATCAATTTTCTCATGGTAATACTCTACATGAGGCATTTGAATCTTTGCAAGAAAAGCTTTATGATGATAGTACAGAAGAGGAAAGGATCTTTAAGTTTAAAGAACATTTCTCTGACTTTTCTAAAAAGTATTCTGCTAAAGACTTGTTTATATGGCATCATGTACTCACTGGGAGTTGCAAGGCTGGAAGAGAAGCTTTTTGCACGGATAAAGGTATAGATGTAGACAATGATAGGTTTACCGTCTATGAGTTTATAGAACTGACTAAAAATTCGTATGGCGGTGATATTATCCGCAGACTATCTTAACTTAATCCCGGTTTGCTTTGATCGGCACTCCGGGAGCAATTTAAACCACTTTAAATAATATAAGATATGGGACTTATTAAGAAACCTAACGAGCTGACCGTTAAGACTACATTGTCAGCACTGATTTATGGCCAACCAGGTATGGGTAAAACAACACTTGCATTAAGTGCTCCTAATCCTGTATTGTTTGATTATGACGGTGGTATTCACCGTGTAAATGCAGCTCATCGTGTCCCTACTGTCCAAATAACCAGTTGGGAAGAAACGAATGAAGTATTATCCTCCGAGGAAATAAAAGAATTCGATACTATTGTTATTGATACAGCGGGCAAAATGCTTTCTTTCATGGATAAATTCATTATACAAACGAATCCTAAGATGCGCAAGAATGACGGTACGTTATCTCTACAAGGGTATGGAGTTCGGAAAAATATGTTCATTAATTTTGTGAATCAGGTTTCTCTTATGGGAAAATCTGTGATATTCGTAGCTCATGAACGTGAAGAAAAGAATGGGGATGATAAACAGATTCGTCCAGAAATTGGTGGTTCATCTGCAGGAGATTTAATAAAAGAACTTGATCTGGTCGGGTATATGGAAGCTATAGGAAAAGATCGAACTATATCTTTTGATCCATGTGAAAAGTTTTATGGTAAAAATACTTGTAATCTTCCATCACGTATAAAAATACCTGTCATTATTGATTCTTCCGGGCAAATAACAGGAAATAATGATTTTATGACAAATGTTATTCTTACATATAAGGAGTATCAAGCAAAACAAACTGAATTATCATCTGTATATGATACAGTAGTTGATGCAATCCGTGATACTGTGGAGCAGGTTACAGACCAGGTTTCCGCAAATGAAGCAAGAACGGCTATCTTAAATATGGCACATGTCTTTGATAGTAAATTACGTGGTAGTATCCTACTTAATGAAAAATGTAAGAAACTAGGTTTGAAATTTAACAAAGCATCGAATCTATATGAACCTGCGGCCTAAGTATAAACTATATCCGACGCTACTTGATAAATTCACTCAATATCTAAGAGTAGACGAACAAGTTGAAAGTTTTTGGAATATTGATGCTGAAACAGGAGAATATAAGAAGAGCCCGGAACAGATAGAGGAAGAACTAAAACAAAGCCTATTAGATGCCATAAATCGTGTTCCCTTTGAAAGTGAAGCATCAGATAAGGGTACGGCTTTTAATGCCATCATAGATTGTTATATTCATAAGAAAAACCATATTCCTAATGAGCGTGAACCATATACTATAATTGGAGATAAAGAAACCAATATTATTCAGGTTGATTTTCCTGCCACAGATATATCTCCAGAAAGACATTTCCTCTTTGATAGGATCTGGTGTATTGAACAGTCGGAATATTTTGCTAATGCCTTGTCTCAAGTATTGGTTTCTGCAATACTTCCCACCTGTTATGGAGAAGTGGAATTATATGGATATATAGATGAGTTAATAAGGGATGTTGTTTATGATATTAAATCTACCTCTAATTATCAATTTGGAAAGTATGAACATGGATGGCAAAGACATGTATATCCATATTGTTTAATTGCATCCGGTCAAATGGATAATATTAAGGCTTTTGAATATACTGCTTTCCATTTAAAAGGCGGAACTAGTCGGAATCCCCTGATAACCGGTGTTCGTTATCCTGAATATTATACATATAATCATGAGCAGACAGTTAAGTTGCTTACCGCTCATGTTGAACGGTTTATAGAATTCATAGAGGAAAATCGGGAATATATTATAGATAAAAAAATATTTGGTTTGGAATGATTTTCGATTTGAAGAATGAATATCAAATACCCAAGTTCAAAGAGTATGTAAACAAGCTGTTTAGTGAGCGTGCGGTGGTGGAAGTGAAAAAGAAACTTCCTAACCGCACGCTTGCTCAAAACAGCTACTTACATCTTCTTTTAGGATATTTCGGTAGTGAATACGGTTGCAGCCTTGACGAAGCTAAAATTGACTTCTATAAAAGGACTTGCAACCGTGATTTGTTTGAGAGAAAGGCAGTCAACAAGAAGGGCAATGAAGTAATCTATTTGCGCAGTTCTGCCGAACTGACAACGGGCGAAATGACCTTATCTATTGACCGTTTTCGTAATTGGAGTGCGGCACAGGCAGGAATTTATTTGCCGGCTGCAAATGAACATCAAATGCTGATATACGCCCAGCAGGAAATTGAACATAACAAAGAATTTATTTAATCATTTTATTTTATGGACAAATTTTTAGGTCAAGAAATCCCCGAAAAGGATAGATGGCAGTTCTTACAGGACAATGCCGATGCAGTGGAAGAGATTGGTTATACTCACCGTTTTACACCGGATGAATTAGCGCAAAAGAAAGAATCTCTTGCTGAAACCTCAATTCAAATTAATGATATTGAGATTGAGAAAAAAGAAGCGATGGAAGCATTTAAGGCTGAATTAAAGCCTTTAAATGAAAGAAAACAGGAACTTCTTGAAAACATAAAGAAGGGCTCTGAGTATGTTGAAAATGAAGAGTGTGTGAAAATTCTCTATCATGAAGAAAAGATGGCCGGGTATTACAACAAGCTTGGTGAGCTGGTTTATTCCCGTCCTATCATGCCGCAGGAAATGCAAAGAACTATTTTTAATATTAATCGTAAAACAGGAATAAATGACTGAAAGTAAATTAAATGTGGTCGTGCCTAAAGACTATAGCGGTGCACCAATCGAAGTAGTATTGAGAGAGGGAACAGCCCCCGAACAACTGGAGATAAAAGAGCCGGAAAAAGTTATGATAGACGGGACGATTGATGCGCCTTACAGATGGTTAGAGAAACGTATCGATTTAATCGATCAAAAGTCGTCCAATATTATCGTGAATCGTGACAAGATGGGGATAATTTTAACGATTAACGAAACAAATTATTACCAAGATGTCATCACCGGAGTACTTCAGCCGTCCAAAGAGATGATAGAGTTCGGCATTAATACCGATAAGAAATGGGAACCTATTAAGTTGTCCAAGTTCTTAAAGATGCACCGTGCTTTCTTTACCGATAAATCGCAAAATATGATGCTTGTTTCTACTTTGAAAAACTTCAAGGCAAAAGTAAACCAAGACATCGAACGTAGTAAGGAGGAAAATGGCAGTAAGATGGATAACTACTCACAGGTGGTTGATTCCAACCTTCCAAAATCTTTCAAACTAAACATCCCTCTTTTCAAAGGTTTTGCCTGTGAAGAGATAGAAGTTGAGATTTACGCTGATGTGGACGGTCGTGATGTATCTCTTTCTCTTGTGTCCGCTGGTGCAAATGAAGCCATTGAAGAATACAAGAATAAGGTGATTGACGAACAGTTGGAGCAGATCAGACAGATTGCACCGGATATTGTAATTATAGAAGTATAAGATGGTTGGTGGTATGGCGGAATTGGTAGACGCTATGTAGACTTTCGAGATAGGTTCGTAAATGGGAGGATATGGATTTTCAATCAAAACACCTATCATGCAGGTTCGAATCCTGCTACCACCACAAACTAAAATTATAAACAATGCCGTATTACATTAAACGAACCAAAGCTAAGAAAAAAGACAAGCCTTTACCTCTGTTTGATAAAGCAGGGGTAACAGCAAAGAAGAAGCCGGATTTGAAAGCTAAACTTGATAAGGAGTTCTCTCTCTTTATCCGGCTTCGTGATTGTATGCCGAACGGATATTTTCGCTGTATCAGTTGCGGACAGATAAAACCGTTTGAGCAAGCTGATTGCGGGCACTACTTCAGTCGTACACATTTGGCTACGAGATTTGATGAAGATAATTGCCATGCCGAATGCCGCCACTGCAACCGTTTCAAAGCTGACCATTTGGAAGGCTATCGGGTGAATCTGATAGCCAAAATTGGACAACAGAAATTCGACTTGCTGAAAGTGAAAGCTGCCGGTACTTCTAAGAAGTCTGATTTTGATTATGAGCAGCTTATCAAGTATTACAAAGCACTTAATAAGAAATTACGAAAAGAGAAAGGGTTATGAGTTACATATTACGTGATTACCAACAGAAAGCATCTGATTCAGCCGTTTCTTTCTTCAGCAACAAGGCAAAGAAAACTAACGCCATCATGGTATTGCCTACAGGGTCGGGAAAGAGCCTTGTCATAGCGGATATAGCCGCAAAACTCGACGATCATACTTTAGTATTCCAGCCGAGTAAGGAAATACTCGAGCAAAATTTCAAAAAACTATATTCATACGGCATTCTCGACTGTAGCATCTATTCTGCTTCCTTCAACTCAAAGAAGATAAGTCGGATAACATTTGCTACCATCGGTTCTGTGAAAGCTCATCCCGAACTCTTTACTCACTTCAAAAACATCATTGTGGATGAATGTCATTTGGTAAACCCCAAAGAAGGAATGTATAAGGATTTCTTCGATTCGGTGAAGTGTAAGGTTCTTGGGCTGACAGCTACGCCTTATCGGTTATCATCTAGTCGTAATTTCGGTTCTATGCTGAAATTCATCACCCGGACAAAACCTAATGTCTTTTCAGAGGTCATTTACCATGTACAAGTATCAACCCTATTAGATATGGGCTACTTGGCAAAGCTAAACTATTATCCAATGAATCCTTCAGGATGGAATGAACTTAACCTGAAAGTAAATACCACCGGTGCCGACTATACGGATAAGTCAGTTCAAAGAGAATATGAACGGATAGACTTCTACGGTTATCTCGTCCATATTGTCCAAAGACTGATGAATCCCAAAGCAGGTGGTAAGAGAAAAGGCATTTTAGTATTTACTCGGTTCTTGAAAGAAGCAGAACGGTTAACGATGTCAATACCTGGTTGCGCTATTGTATCCGGTGACACTCCAAAAGCCACTCGTGAAATGATCCTCCAACATTTCAAAACTGGGGAAATACCAGTAGTGGCGAATGTCGGAGTATTGACTACAGGTTTTGATTATCCGGAACTTGACACTGTTGTTATGGCACGTCCTACGATGTCACTTGCTATGTGGTATCAGATAGTCGGTCGGGCTATCCGCCCCCACCCTTCCAAAGAATGTGGCTGGATTGTGGATTTATGTGGGAACATCAAACGTTTTGGCGAAGTCTCTGATTTACGGTTGTTTGATAGCGGTAATGGTAAATGGGTAGTTTGCTCTAAAGGAAGACAATTAACAAACGTGAGATTCTAACTATGGATGAAGGATTTTTGAGGCTAAGCCGCAGGTTTTTCTCGAATGAAATGTGGAAGGTAGCCCGTGAGTTTTCGGAGTGCGAAGCGTGGCTTGACTTGATTCAGTCAGCACGATTTGAGGCAACCGACAAGGCGTACAGCGAACTCATCGGAGGTCGGGAAATCTCTTATTCAAGAGGTCAATATCCAGCATCTATATCGTTTTTGATGAAGCGTTGGCAATGGTCTGAAAAGAAAGTACGCTATTTCCTTGCCAAACTGAAAAAGAGAGGTATGATAACGACTTGTAACAAACAAGGCATGACTGTGATAACTTTATGCAACTATGATGAGTATAATCCTGTCAAAGGCAAGGATGAGGACATAGGTAGGGGCATAGATAACAACAAAGAAATCAGTGAGTTAAACAATGCTTTGGGCGAGCTAAGGGCAGAGCTAAGGGCAACTGCTGAAAAAATGGCTAAAAAAATGGAAGAATTGGGGCAGGCTAGGGGCAATAAGAAGAAGAAAGATAAAGAAATAGATAATAATAATCCCCCCATACCCCCCGAGGGGGAGGGGATAAATATAAAATCTCGTTCTGTTTTTGAATCTTATGTGAAATCGACTTTTGACACTGATTACTATTGGACCGAGAAAGACGCTGGATCAATGAGTAAACTTCTTAAGAAGATTAGTTTTTCCCGGAATCAGAAAGGTATGCCTGTTGATGATGATTCTCTATTGTACGCTCTTCAAAGTTTGTTATCATCAATACACGATGATTGGATATTGAAGAATTTTAGCGTAGCTATAATTAACTCAAAATATAACGAAATTGTAAATCAAGCAAGAAATGGAAACAAGGATAAGATCGGTAACTCCGATTCCGATAGGAAAGCTGTTATCCGCACAACTGCCACCTACAACATCGATAAATGACAAGAAGAGACGAGCAGAAGTGTTTGCTGAATGCTGCCGCTTTGTTTGTCCGGGATTTAAAGTTGAAGGGGCTTTTAGAAAGATAATGAATGATATATTTCTCTATGCAGAAGGTAATTCGGGGACTGGAAAAGGCCTTTTGCTAACAGGAGATTACGGGACCGGTAAATCAACTATAATGCAAATTCTAAATAAATACTTATGGTTTATTGGAGGACGTGATGCCGGGGATTATCCCATTGGAGGATTCAGAATTGATTCCGCCTCTTATGTTGCTACTGGGTTCTCGATGAAAGGACGGGATTATTTGGAGCTGTATACTTACAATGGTGGAATCCCTAGGACGATCTGTTTTGATGAATTAGGAAGGGAGCCCGTTCCTTCTAAGCATTTTGGTACGGAGTTGAATGTTATGCAGTATATTCTTCAATGTCGATATGAATTGAGATACGAGTGTAAAACTCATATAACGACCAATCTTTCTATAGAAGAGATTCAGGATCGATATGGTGCGTATATCGCTGATCGCATTAATGAAATGTTTAATGTAATCGAATTGAAAGGATCTTCCCGCAGATGAGAATACTCCTAAACATCCTCCTTCTCCTAGGAGTGAATATCTTATTTTACCTGGTGGTATATGCGATAGCGAACCACCTGATGGATAATATTAATTAAACCTTGCAAGTTCTTGAAGAATTATCAAGGATTTGCGTAAAACAACAAAGAAAGGAATCAATGAAGATAATAGTAAGTTTTTCCGGTGGTAAGGATTCACAAGCCTGCCTAATCCAAGCCGCCAAACGATACGGAACCGATAAAATAGAAGCCGTTTTCTGTGACACCGGCTGGGAACACCCTGACACATATAAACATGTGAATAATGTTTGTCTGCAAATGGGAGTAAGACTTATAACTCTCAAATCAAAATACGATTTTGTGTCTTTGGCAGTTCACAAGAAAAGATTTCCTTCCACGAATGCACGGTTTTGTACCAGTGAACTAAAAATGAAGCCAATGATTGATTATGTACTTTCTTTGAAAGAAAGCTGCATTATTATACAAGGTATCAGAGCCGGAGAAAGTACAGCACGTGCGGCAATGGAAGAGGAATGTATGTATTTCAAATCGTATTTCCAACCTAATAAGAAAGGGAAAAAAGAAACTTATCGGAGCAAAGAGGTTCGAGAATGGTGTTCAAAGTACGATGCTTCCGTTATCCGCCCAATTTTTCGTTGGACTTCACAGGATGTTATTGACTGTATTCTAAATGCTGGACAAAAGCCAAATCCACTTTATTACAAAGGATTTTCTCGAGTTGGTTGTTTTCCCTGTATCATGTGCCGGAAACGTGAAGTATTGCAATTAATGCAAGATGAACCAATGAAACAAAGACTGCTGGAAGCGGAACGCCTCATGCGTGAAAAAACAGAGCGTGGCTCCACTTTCTTTCCACCAACCTATATTCCAAGATATGCATGTACAAACCGGAAATATCCAACGGTTGAAGATGTCTTCCGGTATGTGACTGATAAGAACGCTACGTTGGATGCTTTCGAACCAGAAGGTGGTTACGCTTGTATGAGTATGTTTCATGGATTGTGTGAGTAGTAGAGTATAATTCAAACCAAGACAGATATGAATAAATATAGAGTATATGACTGTTACGGACACAACGTAGCTGTATTTTTTGAAGAAAAAGATGCATCAGACTATTGTAATTGGAAAAACTCTTATAAAGGATGGAAATACTACACGTATGAACCTGCAATTGATTAACGTAAAAACAAAAACAGAAATGGATAAAATGAACTATGAGGTAGAAGAGGTGCATATAAGTACAATTCAAGCCGGAGACACTATTTTACATACAGACGGACTGATAAGAACAGTTGACAATGTGAATATCCGACACAGCTCCTTTATGGGCATTACTCTTTTTGGTGATTCTTATCACCTAGGAAATACTCTTGTAAAACGCTTAAGAATAATAACCGTTAAATAAGATAATTATGAAACAGACATTAGAAGAAGCTGCAAAAGAATATGCTGACGGACAATATGATCCTGATGATAGAGGAATTTTGTATAGAGAAACACAGGATGATTTTATCGCTGGTGCAGAATGGCACGCAAAGCAATCCCCGTGGATAAGTATAGATGATTCTTTCCCAGAAGATAATGCTCTTGTATTATGTTCTTCGCAAATATACGGGAAAGTGGTTTTACGTTGGAATAAGCTAGCTAAAGAATGGCTTTATCCAGAAGAGAATCATATATATTGTGATTGGGATAAAGTTGACTGTTGGATGTATATACCCGAAGTTTGACGAATAAATATTAGAAAGGAGACTAATATGTATGTAGCAAGAGACAAAGATGGGACACTATGTGTCTTTTTTAACAAACCCGTAAAGAGTGATATATGGGAGATATGGCAATCACGTATCGACTATCCCCGTGATTATTTCAAATTAGACTCGTCTTTATTTCCCGAAGTAAAATGGGAAGATGAAGAGCCGACAGAAGTGGAATTGGTAAAGAAGGAGAAATAACTATGGTATTTACAACAGCAGCGTTTATCAGACGCAATACACCGGAGCTTCGGAAGAAGTTGGAGGAGTTGGGATATTATTTGCATCCTGAATGTATTGACGATGATAGAGGGAATTATCTATTTGTAAATAGAGAATATTACTTAAACATACCTTTAGGGTATTTGGAAGAACTATCTCGTTCTATTGATTGCGGAACTAACGAAGAACTTTTCTTGGCAATAGCCGCATTGAGGGATGATACGAGTGCAAATCAATACTGGGTATTCGATCAAGATTTTCCACCTCATTATCAAAAAGGCGATTTCACAATAGGACATTTTCATAGGTGCTCATGCTATTGTCACAATGCTACCGTAGAAGAGCTAATAGAACACTTTAAAGGAAAGGAGGAGAATCATGGATAGTATACAGACACAGACCTTTTCTATCAGAGGGAATGACGATGCTATGGCATATATTGATTTTTGTGATGGAGATTTATGTGTTTCTGTTGTAGTAGAAGGCAAACAGGCAGATTTTCACTTTGAGCCTGTTACTTTGAAGATGTTTGCCTATGCTTATAAGTTGCATTGTGAAGAATTAAAAAAGGAGGAATAAAATGAATCGTACAATAAAATTCAGAGGGAAAAATTTATATAATAACGAATGGATATTTGGTGACTTGATTCAGTACGAAAGTGGTGAAATGGCTATTTTCAGCAAGAAACTTTCCCAATATGGATGCGAAGCTACTGAAATGTTTAATAGAAGTAAGGTAGAAACTACAACTGTGGGACAATTCACCGGGCTACTTGACAAGGACGGTAAGGAAATTTACGAAGGGGATATTCTTCACACTATTACATTTGGTTTTAATCCAGAAGAATATACAGCTATTATCCTATATCGTAATTGTAGTTTTCAACTTTCTAATGGTCGAAATTTATTCTATTTCGGGCAATCTGATCTTACAAAAATGGATGATACTATCGTGATTGGAAATATCTACGATAACCTAGATTTAATCAAGGAGGAATAGCGATGCCAATAAGCGAAGTTATGAACCAAGCAGACAGCAACCTACTGGCGGAATGTATGAAGGAAGCCATGAAAGTGGAATTCCTGAACACCAGCGAAGAGATAAAGTTATGGGCTTATTCCCTGTATAATGCGAAAATATGGGGGAGGAGTGTAAAGTAAAAGAGCGTCACCCGAACCACCAGATAGACGCCCTCCCTAATTCATAGTACAAATATACTATTTACTTTTAAATAATCGTACTATGTTTTCAGAAATATCAGAGTTAAAATCTATCAGAGAGCAGAAATCCAGATTGTCAGAAAGAGAGTCTGAATTATCTGCTCCTATTATGTCAGATCTGGATTATATCCCATCTATATATAAATGGTTTTGCGAAATACAAGACTTTAGGGATTGTCCAGGAAATAAGGATAGCGTTCATATCAGAAAGAAGTTTATATTTATCATTCTTTTCCTTTATGCTCCCAGTGTATTGGCCGGTGGAAGAATGCCAAAAGGACTTCGGGATAAGATTGCCGAATCGGTAAATATCAGCGATAAAACATTTATTTCCCACAATATCGAAACTGTGGTTGTTCTCTACAATAATTATAAGGACTTTCGGAAGGATATAGAGTATATTTACACTGGAATTGTATCTCGGTTGAAAGACAATGGTATGATAAGGATAGATATACGATAGCTATGGGTTTATCAATAAAACAGGAAAATTTTTGCAATTACTATATTGAGTGCGGAAATGCGTCCGAGGCTTATAGGCGTGCATATTCTTGCTCAAGGATGAAAGAAAAACAAATTTGGGAAGAATCATCTAAACTATTAAATAACCCAAAGGTTTCCCAAAGGATAAAAGAGCTTCAAGAAGAACAAAAAAGTAAGTCTGATATAACCAAAGAAAAGATACTAGAGGAGTTATCTAATATCGCTTTTTCTTCTATAGCAGATATGCATAATAGTTGGGTAGAAAGAACCGAATTTGAAAACCTTACTCCTAGGCAGAAGTCTGCAATAAAAAGTATATCAACTAAGATTTTAAAAAAGAACATCGGGACAAATGATGATCCGGAAATTGTAGATGTTGAATATGTAAAGATTGAACTTCATGATAAGCTAAAAGCTATTGAACGCATTTGTAAGATGTTTGGTTGGGATGCTCCGGAAAAGATGGATGTAACTTCTAACGGATCGTCCATAGCACCTCCAGCTAACGTTAATGTCAATGTGGTTTATAATAAGAAAGAGGATTTAGAACTTCAGGATAAACAAATTAATTTGAATAAAAGTGGAAGTTGCTAATTTAAATATAAGTTGTACTCCTGTTTTTCACCGGGCGATGGTTGCTTTAAATAGCAATAAGTTTAATGTATATGTGTTTGAAGGAGGATCACGATCCTCAAAAACATATTCGCTGATACAATTTTTTATTGTTTATGCAATTAGTAACTGGCAGCGACCAAATCGTATTGTAATAGCAAGAAAGAAGAGTACTTGGTTATCTTCTACTGTATGGACAGATTTTAAAAATATACTTCTTGAGATTGGCTTGTATAATGTTTGTAGGATAAACAACACCCTAAAGACTATTCAGATGTATTCTACTTCATTTGAATTTGTTGGGCTTGATGATGTACAAAGATTGCATGGATTGACTACTGATATTTTTTGGATAAATGAGGCGATGGAAGCCTCTAAAGATGATTTTGACCAATTAGAACAGAGATGTGCACGTTTCTCTGTTCTTGATTACAATCCTTCTGCAGAAGAGCATTGGATTTATGAAAATGTGTGTCCTCGTGAAGATTGCTTCTTCGATCACTCTACTATGCTTGATAACCCATTTATACCGGCTAATATGAGGCGAAAGATTGAATCTTATGAACCAACAGAGTATAATTACTCACAGGGTACTGCAGATAAGCGTAAATGGTTGATATATGGCTTGGGCAAAAGAGCTAAAATTGAAGGACTTATTTTTGAGAACTATACTGTTATAAAAGAAATTCCTATCTGGGTTAAGAGAAGATGGTATGGTCTTGATTTTGGCTACACAAATGACCCCACGGCTTGTTCTGAAAACGGCTTTTTAGATAATGCTATATACATTGATGAAAAGTTTTATAGAACCAATATGCTTTCTTCTGACATAATCAAGGAGTTTAAACGGATGCCTAAGCTCAATATATGGTCAGAGAGTGCCGATCCTCGCCTTATCGCTGAAATATATAATGCAGGATTTAATATAAGACCGGTAAATAAATATCATAGATCTGTGGAGGCAGGTATAGATTTTATGAAATCGAAGAAAATATATATAACAGAGGGGTCTATAAATGCTAAAAAAGAACTTGACAACTATACATATCAACAAGATAAAAATGGGAAATGGCTGAATATTCCAGTAGATGATTTTAATCATATAATTGATGAGGTTAGATATTGTTGCATGATGGAGTTGATGGGAAGAAAATCTATATCAAAAGGGTTGGAAGCGTTTAATCATTAAAATATAACATTATGACATTAGAGGATATTTTAGCATTAGAAGATGTAGATCAGAAGATCGAATATTTGAAGAAAGGGCGTAAAACAGAGGAACCCAATACTGGTGAAAACTGGAAGGATTGGAACGCTGATTTGCATGAAATCATTGTGGATGAAGAAAAATACCCGGACATCGAAGTTGTTGAAGAGAAGGAAAGGGAAGAATGGAATGATAGTACCGGTAAAAGCACTACTATCCCAGCTAAAAAACGTACAGAGCCGTGTAATCGTATCTCTATCCCGTTAGAACAGGATATAACCAATATTCAAACAGCGTTTACAGTAGGGGTTGAGCCTAAGATGGATTGCGCTCCGTCCAATGAAGATGAAAAAGGGCTATTTTATGCTATCCAACAAGTACTGAAGAAGAATAAAATAAAATACCAGAATAAACGCATAGTTCGTTCCTGGCTTTCTGAACAGGAATGTGCCGAATACTGGTATGCAGTCAAAGATGATTCGTTCTGGACTAAATTCTGGAATAAAATACAGAAGGCTTTCGGAGGAAGTGTGAGGCCGCAAAATAAGCTACGCAGCGTAATATGGTCGCCATTCAGGGGAGATAAACTTTATCCTTTCTTTGATGATGCCGGAGATTTGGTCGCCTTCTCACGTGAATATAAAAAGAAAGACTTGGACGATGTAGAAATAGTATGCTTTCAAACTGTTACTGCTACCCATGTTTACCAGTGGGAAAATACTAATGGGTGGGAAGCGGTAGAGGAGAAGTCTTTCAGGCATGGGTTTAAAAAGCTCCCTGTTTTATATGGCTATCGCCCGGAGACCTACTGCCATAAGATAAAGACTATACGTGTACGCATAGAGAAGATATTATCAAGCTATGCCGATTGTATAGACTACCACTTCTTCCCGTATTTAATGCTCTTTGGGGACGTGTCAGGCTTTACAGGGAAGAAACGCAACAGAATCATACAATTGACCGGAGATAAGGCAAACGCTCAATATCTGACCTGGAATCAGGTTCCTGATACGGTTAAATTGGAACTCGAAGGGCTTACTAACAGGGCATACGACCTGACGAATACCCCACGTATATCACCGCAAGAATTGAAAGGTCTTGGAAATGCCATTTCAGGGAAAGCGTTCAGGTATATTTTTATGGGTGCGCACATGGCGGTATCTAATCATGCGGAAGTAATTGGAGAGTTCTTTCAACGGAGGGTAAACTTCTTGGTATCAGCTTTGGCGGATATTAACCCATCCGAATTTGACAAGGCGTCCCAGACTATTGATATTGACGTGGATTTGGTTCCGTATATGATTGATGATATTGATGAACGAGTAGCAACGGCAGTTAGTGCAATAAATGGTAAAGTATGGTCACGGAGAGAGGGGATTTTGTTTGCCGGTAATGCTGAAAGGGTGGATGAAGTCCTGAAAGAGATTGAGGAGGAAGAAAAGAATGAATCTTCTAAATCAGTCAAAAAGGACAATATATAAGGTGCGTGGTTAGAAAAATTACGGGGGTTGTACAAAAGTCATAGGAAAAATGGAACAAAATAGTAAATCGTTGCAGTCTTTTTAATGTATAGTTCGATTTTAGCTCAAAAGACAAATAAACCACAATAAGCGAATTGTGGTTTTCCGGAAGTGAAAATTTTAGGCTTATAATTGGATATGAAATAAATTTGTGCATAGAAAATAATACGGCTATCCTCACGGCTGAAAGATATAACGCCATCGGTGAGAAGTGAGGAGCTTGCCTTTGGCGCTTTTTTATATGCCAGGCGTGGCAGGTTCAGCAAGTCGGTAAGGCGTGAGAGGTTCGAATCCTCGCTTGCTACAAAATCGGACAAATTAAAATCCCCAAAAGCGGATGTGTCCGAGCCGCTGATGGGGATAGTATTAACTTTATGTTGCAAATATAATGATTATGGACCAATTAACAAAATCAAGTACAAGTGAAGAAATCAAAGAGTATTTCAATGCTATTTTAGCTTTGAAAGAGAAAAATGAACTTTATCCAGTAAATATTGACGATGTATGGCCGCTTGTCTATTCAGAGAGAGGGAAAGCTACACGAGCGTTAAAAGCTAACTTCATTGAAAATGAGGATTATATACTTTTTGCCCAAAATGGCAAAAACCTCAATGGACGTCCTAAAGATGATTATAAGCTTTCTTTGTCTTGTTTCGAATACTTTATTGCTCGGAAGGTTCGGCCTGTATTTGAGGTATATAGGCAAGTTTTTCATAAAGTAGCCGAACAGAAGCCATTATCCCAACTTGAAATACTGGTCCAGTCTGCGCAAGCTTTGCTTGAACAAAGCAAACGGATTGAAAACGTAGAAAAGAGACTGGACGCAATGGAGCAGGAGAGAGAAGAAAACGGGAAGTTGTTGTTAGCGGTTGCTGTTTCATCTGAAAAGGTACCGGAAATTTCTCTTCGTGATAAGATCCGCCAACTGGTGAACAAATATGCTTCGGCAACCAACACTAGACAACAGGACGTTTGGCACAAGGTTTATGAGCAATTATATTACCTCTATCACATTTCTATTAGTAACTACAAGAAGAAGTTCAAGGGAGAAACAAAACTTGAAATAGCGGAAAGAAATAATATCTTGGATAAGGTTTACGCCATTATCTCAAATATGGTCCGGGAGCGAAACGTTGCATGAGTACAGACATAAAGAAAGGGCAGTTCTAAGGCTACCCTTTCCCGCTGATTGGCGTCAACTAATGTGCCAGGCCGAAGCCCCCTGACTACTCTATTTCTTGTTAATAAGCTCTTGTAGCATTTTGTTTGTCTCGACAGCGAGTGCGGACATCAAGAATCCATCCTTGCACATCTCTTGTACTTGTCCGAATATCCGTCTTAGATTCGATTCCATGCTTTCTTTTGGGTTGTACGCAACTTCTTCCTTTCCGTAGGGTATCATCCCACCGTAAGTGTTTCCGTGCTTCTTGCGACCGCTGGCGAGCGTTTGTTGCAATGATTGGTTGAACTCCTTGATTTGCTTTTTGACGATGCGTTCTGCGTACTTGGTGCAACGCTCGGATCGGAGCTTCTCTTCCATTTCGTTGAAGGCGTTGATGTAGGCTTCCTTGAACTGGGCGGCTACCTTTCCGGTGAAACCCATGGCGAGGAAGGTGAAGCCGTCACGGGTCATGTAGTACATGGGTCTATTTTCTCCCTTTTTATCTCTGTATTCAACGGGCGCAAAATTGCGCTGGTTAAATAATGTGCTACAATCCAGCATTTTAATCGACCTAAGTACATCTTTGTGCGCCTTCCTGAAGTAATCCGCAACCACCAAAGAAGAGGTCACGGCTTGACCGTTTTTCGCTTCTACCAAATCAATCCTATCGGTAGACCATAATTCCAAACTTCTTGTTTCCATAATGATTTTATTTAATGTGTTGATACTATCGTGTCGCTCTTGCTTAGCACATGAAAAACCTGTCGTTATCATCACCGAACATCTTATATCCGGCAAGCAGGCATAATACAATGATTGTAATTTCTGGCATATTCGTATATTTTAATGGTTAATCTCCTACGTAATGAGCACCGTATCTTCCAGTACTAGCCGTATAGTAAGCCGATGCCGGTATGCTCTTATTATTGTACCCCTTATCCATTGTAGCCTTAGCAGCGTTGCTCATGACTTCATGTCTTTCCGCCAAGAACTGATCCGTTCTAGCCTTAACCGCTTCCGGTGAACAGTATTCTTGCAGTTTCGCAAGACTCCAAGCTGATTTCAGACATTCGGAGAACGTTCTTTCGTTGCCGGCACGTTTGTAAGAGCGCCAAGCGGATTTCATTATTTGGGATAAGTTGTAACGTTTCATGTATTTATATACTTTAAATGTTTATTTCTGATGCAAATATACATATTAAGTTTATTGTGATATTCATTATTTGGTTAAATAAAGTGAAATAATAAACTTTTAATGTTTATGGTTGATGAAAATAAACATATAGGGTTATATTTGCACAGAAAAACCGATAAACATTTAAAGTATATGGAAATAAGATTAAAAGAGTTATGTCAATTAAAGGGGACTACTCAAAAAGAATTAGCTGCTAAATTGGAAGTAACAGAAATGACATTGAGTAGGGCTTCAAAAGGGAATACATCTATTCAATTGCTTGAAAGAATCTCTGAAGAGTTAAATGTTGAGATATGGGAACTATTTACAGAAGCTAGAGATAGTCGAGATTTTATGGCAATAGTTAAGGACGGGAAAAGCTATTATAACGCTACAACTTTAGCCGAATTAGAAAAAATTGTGGCTGAAATCAAAGAAAAGTAAAAGAATATTTGCTTTTTTGTGTGTTTGTGTGTTAATTTGGTGCATTGTATAACATAAAACACACATAGCATGGGATTATTCAATTTATTTAAAGATAAACAGGATATACCTCCTAAAAGAGATATAAAAGATTTCTTTTCGATTGATATAAATAATCTTTTTCAATATAATCCAGTATACTCTCATACAGAAACAAGCCCGTATGGAAATGAAGTAAAACATTATACACTACGCTTAAAAAAGTTAGAACTTGGAATTTTCTATGAAGCTGAAATATTAGAAGTCGCAGAAAATGAATTAAATGTCATATTTAAAGGGAGAAGTAACCTTTTAACCAAAGAACTTGTGGAATTCATAAATTTTTGTGCTGATTGTTTAGGATTAGATAGTAGCGGATATGGTAAAGTTGAGAAAATAGATTATCAGCATGTGGATGACTATGTATTCTCTCGTATGTGGGATAAAATATGGATTGATAATATGACAACTCTCACTATTATAATGACAATATATTCTTTAAATAAAAGCTATTAATTAAATTGTAAATCATGGAAGGAATCACACTATTTGTATCTATCGTAATCATCGTATTCGGAATATTACAAATTATTCTATTTTTCAAGTTATGGGGAATGACCAATGATGTGAAGAAGATAAGGAAAGCGATTTCTCCGAATAAATCAGAAGATTCAATCAATATTAATGAAACATCCGTAACTCCTTCTGATATAGAAATAATTGATAATTTTGGTTCAATAACCAAACAGAAACCTACAATGTAGTATCAGTTCTAATTATAATATTCGCCCCGCCAAATAGTGGGGCTTTTTATTTAATGCTAGAAAAATCACCTAAAACCAAAGAAAGGTAAGGAAATATTTGCATTTGTGTGCATTTGTATGTTATTTTGCCTCCGTACAACCATAATACACACAAAATATGAATAAAGTATTTCTAATATTTGCCTTGCTGTTTCTTATTGGATGCAGTGAAGGAAGTGATCCTGTTCCAGAGCAAAATAATGAGGAAAACACGGAATCCGGTGATAATAATACATTTTTAGTTAACGGCTTTAGCTGTGATATTGATTTTAACGAAGAAAACTACACTATAAAGGTTAGTAAAGATAATAAATTCCTTTTTGAAGTGTCCGAAGGAATAGGAAAAGGGAGTAAGCTGTATATCGATTTTGGATATGGAAATAAAAAAGAGGTTATCGCTTCGTATATTAAAATTTTTAATATTCTTCAATATGAAAATACATACTATCTATTGGCAGATTTAAGAGACAAATCTGATATTTTGAGTTTTTGGGGAATTAGAAAATTATATTCTTATGAGGATGGTAAGGTTCATACGGTAACACTGAATACTAGTTCCCACTTGCCTACGGATATGGCATTTTGGTTTAAGAATAGCATAGTACTATCCGAAAAATACCAAATGTATCCAGAAGCGACCGCTTCAGAAGGACATGTGTATGATAATGAATTAAATCTTATAAGCAAGTATTCTCCTAACGGGATAGTTTTAGATATGACACATTGCGTTTCTTTAGAAGAAGTTCCTAAACATCATTATGCAATCTGTTTCTATGATATACGCAATACATCTCCATTATGGTCATATCCAATAGACATAGTAGGTGAAGATTTTGTAGTAAGCTATCAAGACGCCTCTTATTCTTCGAATAATACAGTTCTTGTTAATGTAAATATCACATACATAACGGGAGAAAAAGAGGTCTTAAATTTTGAATTTGACAAGAACACGGGCGAGCTCATCACCCCTAACCAAATAACACAATAGAATCATGAAAAATATCCTATATCCGATCATAATAATATTAGTTCTATCCGGATGCACTAGAGACATGTATACCGAATCCGTATATGTCGTTGACTACAGAGAATACACTAAAGATGGTTTCACCATTAGCCCTACAGTGACAGGGTTCAATTACCAGCCAATATCTAATATAGAAGTGGTATTTACTATTGGCAAGTTGAGAAAAGGCGAAACAGCCGAAAATCTACGGCTAATTGTCCCATACGAAGGATATACAGGAAAAACGAATAATGAGTATGCTCCATCTAGCAAAAGGATGATGGATAAAATAGTATCCGAAGCAAAGAAAATGGGAGCGAATGGATTGATTGATTTTAAAACGACTTATAACGCAAGGAACAGGGCGTGGGTTGCTTCTGGAATAGCCGTTATTATAAAATAGGATTTCATTCCCGCCCTTCGCAAGAGGGGCGTTTTTGGTTTCTATTCGGTCTCTTCTTGAGATGCAAATAGCTGAATAGGTAAATACATGCGTCTAGTTGAAGAATACTTATCGCTATCAGTTTGATTAAGAAAACCGTTTTTTGCATAGAATTTATTTGTCCGCGGGTTATTGAGTGAATCCACTGTAATAAACTGACAACCAGATGTATTATAATTAATAAAAGTATATAATACAAGATCAAGAATTTGTTCCCCTATGCCTTTACTTTGCATATCTTTATGCACGCCTAAATGTCCAATATTTATGGCCGGGAATGAGGTCTGTCTTTCAAATGTAGAAATGTATTCGTCGCTTATTTTAGCCTTTGACTCTAGTATAAATTCTTCTTTATCTTCTATGTTATCTATGACAACAGAGTCATTGGCTAAAGTGAAAATTGCTACTATTTCATTATTATGGACACTTTTTGCACAATAAGCTGAAACATGATGATGTTTAGAACAAAGATATATCTCTTCATGGAAGAATTTATCAAGTTCTTCACATCCACACGAAAAAGAGAGAACTTGTTTTAGGTCCTCTCTTAATAATTTATTTATTGAAATATCAATATCCGAGAATTGGGTTTTTTCCGCCATTATTAGCTATAATTCTTTTAGCGACACTATTCATTCTTTGAGTTCTAACTTCTATTTTCTTTTTCTCTTGGCGTGTAATCTTACCCGATACACACCTTCTAAGGTTATTGCGGAAGTTTTCTACCTCAATAACTGTCATCTTGGGATTAGGATTAGTATGTATCATAATAGTTTGGTTTTAGTATTGCCATCAGTGTTACTTTTATTATCACTAACAGAATTAGTTATATCTTTGTTCGTAACGCATCAAAGATGCGTTACTTTGTATTGCAAAGGTAGTAACTTTATCAATAACAACAACATCAACAGTGTTAAAACAACATCAAACAACATCCAACACCTCACTTTTTAGCAATATTTATAAGATTAGCAGCTTCAGCATCATCTTTTCTCTCACCAATAGCACTAACTTCATTACCTTGTATTCTCTGTCTATTAGAACGGCAAATAGCACAAAGAAGAGCATTTATTTAAGGTGTGAAACAACTAATTTCCCACAATTGCCCAATTGTGGTTTATCCCTCATGTAATTATTTTATAGCTTTCTTCTTTGAGTGTAACTTTATGCTGTTGAAAATCAAAACTAATTCATACAGTATGAAAGAAAAAATCTTAGTAGCACTAAAAACGAAGTATAAAACCTTTGGGTTTGGTGATAAAGCGTTTGACGGGGTGGCTGACTACTTGTCTAAAACCGTAACTGAAGAAAGTCAAATAGAAACTGCTATTAGTGGGGTCGAAGGACTTTTGAAGGCTTTTCAAGGAGACATTGATACTGTTAGAAACGAAAAATCGGGTCTACAGAAACAATTGGACGAATTGAAAAATAAAATCGAGAATCCCAATCCTAACCCAAATCCGAAGCTGGAAGAAAAGAAAGATGATATAGCGACCATCATTGCGAACGCAGTGAATGCAGCCGTTAAACCTCTTTCTGACAAGCTTACTCAATTTGAAACAGAGAAGGCGCAGGCCACTCGCCAAGAGCAAATCATGGGAAAAGCAAAGGAATATGGTATTCCCGAAAACCTTGTTCCTATGTTGAGCATTCCCGAAGATGCAAACTTGGATAACTATTTCAAGGATGCAAAGCAGACGTTTGCCAACGCAGGATTTCAAGATGTGAGAACTCCCGAATCGGGAAGCAATGAGCAGAACAATTCAAATGACATTGCCACCCTGATAAACAAGGGAACTGAAGAAATTAAAAACTCTAAACAGGATTAATTATGCCAGCAGGTTTTAAGTATGATTTAAATCCGATTGAGAAACAAATGCCGGAAATGTGCCGTTTTGAAACGGTTTATAGATATTCCGGTGGCTTCAATCTGGATATTTCGAATTTGACAGGGGTTGCGCAGATCCCGCCTCTTACCCCTTTGGTTCTTGATTTTGTGAAACGAACGGCAAAAGCTGTTTTGAACGTTGAAGTAGCCGAAAAGATCACTGCCGGTTCTACTTCGTTGAAGATCAAGAAAAATTCTCTTGCGTACGTTGGTATGCATATTGGTAATGGTACAAATGGCGGTACAATTGAAGCTATCGACAAAAGTAATGCGGAATATGATACCGTTACTCTGGCCGCTTCGCCAACGCTTGCCGCAGAAAAGGATGTGGTATTGTTTGAAGCTACTGCCGCAGCCGGTAAAACGGCAAAAGCAACAGCTACGGCTTTGAATTATGCATGGACTAAAGTAGAAGCGGGTGCAACTGTTACCGCTATAGGCCAAGCGTACGAGATCAGACCGACAAGACTCATTGTTCCTATCTCCGATAAGGATAAGGAGACTTTGGGTGACAGATTCATGTTCACTTATTAAAGAAAGGAGGAACTATGTATTTGACTATTCAAACATTACTGAATGATCCGGGAGTGGTGAAAGCGGTTATCGACCGTGTGCAGGCTCTAAGGCTGGATCAAATCTTTTGGAAAAAGCACCTCGATTTTGAGGAAACGAAATCCCGTGTGTTCAAAACATATTTGGGAACAGTAACGGGTGTTGTTGCCGGTTCTGTAATTGACCGTAACTCTAACAAGCCGTTAAGAGAGCGTAAATCTTTGGGTTCCGGATATGGCGAAGTTGCCTATATGGGGGATAGATACCAGATGGACAACGATAGACTCGATATGCTTCAAGAACTAATCAATAAGTTCAATCAGGCGAAGACACCAGATCAACGGGCCGCACTGGACGACATTATCAACTACATTGTAGATGATATGCGTCAGGTATTGCTTGCTCCACACAAACGTATGGATATTGTGGATGGTGATCTTCGTTCTGATGGTAAGGCATCCGTAAAAGTAGATGACAATCCGCAAGGAATCGAATTGCTTGAAATGGAGTTGCCGGTTCATCGTATCACTCCGCAAGTTGCAGACAAACTAAACTTTGTTCGTTATCTTATGGAGAAAACCGTTGAATTACGTACCAAGTTCGGCATGTTCGTTTCTATGGAAATGTCCCGAAAAACTTTTATCAATAGCATTATTGGCTCAAAAGACTTCGGGGAATTCTACAAACAAAGCTTTGATTCTAAAGAAGTCCAACTGTCTGCCGGGCTTATGTCCAGTGAGATGGCGACCACTATCTTTAGAGGATTGGGCTTGCCACCTATCGTAATCAACGAAGATTTGGTGGAATTGTCAGACGGCACTTTCAAACAGGTATTCAAAGACAACCGTATTTCTTTGTTTACCACTCCTAAGCAGGGAAAGATGCGATGGCATACTCCGTATGAAATTACCGATCCGGTTCCGGGAAAGACTTACACCCGTTCAGAAGGTGGTATGTATATTTCCAACATACGTACGGATGAAGGCCGCTTCATGGAATATGGAGCTGAATGGATTCCTGAATTTACATCTCCAAACAAGATTGTAATTCTTGACCTGGACACGATGAATGCGTAAGTATGATAATTAGTGACTACATAAAGCAAAAGTTTCAGTCCTTCGGCATATCATTGTCGGAGGCTGACTTGGTAGAGATTAATCTTTCTTCCGGGGTTGACCCTGACGGGGAAATGACTGAAGATAATTTGCAGTCCATCTCTGTTGCTATAGCAAGATTTATTCCCTCCTTATTGCTTAGAGCTACTTCTAAATCGGTATCAGAAAACGGTCATTCAAAGTCTCTTTCTTGGGATATTTCCGGGATAAAGTCATACTATTCTTTTTTATGCAATAAGTATGGACTGAAGGACGAACTGAACACAGATAAACCTAAAGTGATATTTTGGTGATATGCTAGAAACTGCTCCACATAAATTGCAAATACAGGTTATTACTCCAGAAGAGAGCGACGAGTATAACCGACCAATACCGGGAACCGGTAGAGAGTCTTGGCAAGATGTAACAGATTGCTTCTGCCATGACAACTCCCAACAAAAGGAAGTCTCTGTCAATGGTGAACGCTGGGTGTATAATTACCATGTGGTTTATGAGGGTAAAAAGATTGTTTTAGGATCTCATATCAGATGTCTGGACACTGAAGGAAATACTGTAGGAGAGGGAGATGTGAAGAAGAATGCCGAATGCTATTCGGAGGAGTTTAAGGGTAGATGTGATATTTGGGTATGATTGTAACGACGGACATAGCGAATATTATTTTTAAAGATTGCAAGTCTTTTGGAATCTCTGAAATGTATCAACGGGGAAATATCCCTGAAGGTAAAGTAAAGACCGAGAGAATTGTAATCTACCCCAAAACTCAACAACCGGATGCTTACTGGGAAAAAGGATATGTTGAAGTAAACTTCTGCGTTCCTGTAACAAGGTCTGAAAAAGCAAGTTTGATTCGCTTGAATGAGCTGGAACGGAAAGCAAAGAAGTTTTTTAAAGATGATGTTGTTTCCCAATATGACGGCTCCTGGTATAGTTACTCTTCTGAAAGTATCGGAATAGAAGAAGACAAAGAATTATGTTGTTACTATGTAAATGTGAAATTATTATTTGAAACTCTAAACGTAAATTGAAAAGATATGAAACCGTTTATTGGAATTAAAAAGATTTGGTACGGTGATGTTATAACTGCCGCTGTCACTAAAACTTCTCTTAAGACATGGTTAGGAACTGCCACGGAAGTTGAGAACTCCCATCAAGATACTTGGGCGTATACAGAGGATGATCCGACCTATACCGACTACATTAATGAGTTGAATGGTAGCATCTACTATCGTGATGTTACTCAAAAAGGAGCTAAAACAATCGCTTTCACTATGGGAGTTTTCTCCTTTGATGACAAGGTCGAATTGGAAGGTGGTGAAAAGATTGATACTGATGCTGGATGGGCTTCTTCTGACACTCCGGGAATTGTAAATAAGGCAATCGTAGGCCAGACGAAAACAGGCAACTACATTGTATTTACCAATGCTGCTGTTATCGCAAAAGGCAATGCGGTAGAAAAGAATATCGGTCTGGGTGTAACAGCTGTGGCTATGGAAAATCCTAACACTGGTGTTAAGAGCGATTATCTGTTCGATGGCGAAAAGGTGGACGCTGCATGAACTGATGAAAAGGTAGCTCTTGCTTCTTCTGAATCGCCTTCTATAAATAGTTATTCAGCTAGATCAAGGCGGGTGAACGCTGGGAGTACTGTAAACTATGACTCTTCAGGAGAAGATGGGACGCAACCATCAGAGACATTATCTATATTGTAAAGTGGTGAGGGGATGGAAGGATTTTATTCTAACCATTCCCTTTTAAAGTTTAAGTATTATGCTGTTTAAAAGAAAAGATATTTCTGAAATTGCTAATATGCAAAGACAGATAGATGAGTATAAAAGATTTGTTGGAGACTTATTGATAAAATTATGTTCTGATCCAAATCACTCTTGCGTGTGTCATGATATAGAAGGTGCGAATCTTATATATAAGCAAATTGAAAAACTACAAAAGAAATAATATGAATAAAGCAGCTATACTTGTATCGGAAGCTATCACAGGAAAAGATTTCATTCCTATAATTGTAAATGGGAAAATGTACCGTGTAACCCCGCCTACTATCCATAAAATAGCCGGTGCTTCGGCTTATCTCGCTGTTCTGGAAGATAATAAGGATATTGCGGGCGTCATTTCTTCGTTAAAGGATATTTCCGTCGCTTCTCGTGCACTTTCTTGGTTTATTGAAGGGAATGATAGCCTTGAACAAGAGTTGTCAAATGGGACGTTAGAGGAAGTGTTATATGGGCTTACGGCAGCTTATTCCCTGATCTCTGTAGAAAATTTTACAATGCTGTTGGATTTAGCAAAGAACGTAGCAAATCTGACAGCAAAACAGAAGTTATAGGGAATGATTGTATGTTAGGACAAATTGCGTCGTTCATGGAAAATCTTCATCTCTCTTATGATGAAGTAGTTTATAAAATACCATATCGCAATTTGGTTATTATGCAAAAAGATAAGTTGCATACCGTATATAATGGGGAGGTACTAACAGAAGTATCGGATGAGGACTTCTTTAAAGGAAAAGTTAAGTTTGATGAATAATGAAAGTAACAGTGGATTTGTCCGGTCTTGATGAATTCGTCGAAGAAGTAAATGAGAATGCTACCGAATTGATGAAAGAAGCAGCTCAAAGAGCCGTTTATATGCAGAAGGAACGCAATGTTAGTAATAAGAAAACCTATCAAAACCATACTTGGAATCTTCGCAATGCTCCCGGTGCTGCTATTGTCAGGGATGGAAAGATTGTAGACCTATATATCCCTGCCGATGGAGAACATTCACTGGCGAAGAACAGGACAGAGGCAATGCTGATCTTTGGAAGTAAGCCCAAAGACGGTGTTGTTGTGGCGGATGGAATGGAATATGCAAGTTTTGTGTCTAGTAAAGGTTTTGATGTTCTGGATTCGGGAAGCCTAACCCTAGATAAAGAATTAAAACAGTCATTTGGTAACGATAATGTAAAAATCACATGGCAGGAATGAAATTTAATGCAGATATTGACCTTAAAAATATAGTCAAACTGCGTCAGGAGATAGATAAATTAAAAAAATCTCTTATTGAGATTGCAAGTGTACCCAATAGCGATGCGGCAATAAAACAGTTAGAAAGTGAAATAGATAGAGCAACAAAGAAACTATCTGAATATAAAGACAGCTATTCAAAATTACAGAAGATAAAATACGATATTGATTCTTCTAATAGTACGGTTAAAAGAGTAAAAGAAGAGACTTCTGCTTTGCAGTCTACTAATAAATGGATTATCGCCAATACAGAATCAGTTAAGGAGGCAGATAGGCAGATAAAGCAATTAAAGAAAGATTTTAGTTCGCTTTCTGATGAAGAGAAAGTAGGAGATACTGGTACAGCAAAAATTCGCCAGATTCAGCAGTTGGCTGCTCAAAGATTAGTAGAGGAAGAAGCTGTCAGAAAAACGATTAAAGCACAAAAAGATCAGATAATTCAAAGTAATGCAGAAGAAGGTAGTATTACGGCATTAAGAAAGCAATTGATTCTTTTGATAAAGGATTACGATGATCTTGGACGGGTAAGAAGGGGAGGAGATGCCGGAAAAGCATTGCTAACCCAAATATCGAACGTTCAAAAGGAATTAAATGCAGCAGAGCAAGCTTCTGGAAGATTTCAGAGAAATGTAGGTAATTATGCAAGTGCATGGAATGGACTCGGTAATTCAGTGCAACAGGTAGCCCGTGAACTTCCTTCACTAGCTGTAAGTGCAAATACTTTTTTTCTTGCAATATCAAATAACCTTCCGATATTAGTTGATGAAATAGCAAAAGCTAGAAAAGAATATGCAAATTTCAAGGCAGAATTAAAAGCAGGAAATAAAGATGTCAAGGCTGTTGCTCCCGTATGGCAACAGCTTACAAGATCTATTTTAAGTTGGCAGACCGCTCTTGTTGTTGGGCTGACTTTGCTTTCTGTATACGGGAAAGATGTAATTAAATGGATTGGAAGTTTAGGAAAAGCAAGAGATGTCACCCTTGATTTGCTTTCAGCCGAACAAGAAATGGCATTGGCTAGAAAGTCCGCATGGTCTAGCATAGCCAAAGAGCAAACTCAACTTGATATTCTGTATAACAAATTAAAAAATGTAACTCTTTCCACTACAGAGAGGAATGCGGCTGTTCGTGAGTGGGTTAAAAACTATAAGACTCATAGTGATATACTGGAGGGCGAAAAAGTAAGTATAGATAAATTAAATAAAGCTTACAAGGAATTAACTAAAGAAATTCGCAATAGTGCAATTGCACGAAAATATGAAGACACATTAGCTGATATGTCTATCAAAAGAGAAGACGAAGAAATAAAACGGTTAAATCAAAAGAAAACTTTATATGATGCCGGTCTTGAAATGTCAGTTGCGCAGAGAGAATATGAACGAGTACAGAGAGAATATGATAAAGGACAAACGTCTTCGCAGGTTTTATCATCTGCAAGAGTTAGGTATTTAAATGCTGTTGATAATTGGAATAAAGAAAAGAAAGTCTATGTAGATGCTATAAATACGGTTAAGAAGTATGATGAAAATATGGCTGTTATAGAAAATCATATTTCTACTTTAGATTTATTCCCTCAACCTAAAGAAGGAACCTATGATTATTGGCAACAACAGGTTGAGATAGCCGATAATGCACTAAAACAAATTCAATATTCTTATTTAAAGGTTTTAAAGTCAGGAAGTACCCAAGGTGTACCGGAAGAAGTCGCAAAACAATATAATGCTCTCATAAAGCAGAAAACGGAAGCCGAGGAAAAACTAAAAATTTATGATGATAAAGGGCTTTCTAAAGAGTATAACTCTATTTTAGACCAACAAAAGAAGATAGCCAATCTTTTGGATAAACAGGCTCTTGAAAGAAAGCGAAGAGAAGAAGATATTGAATACCAGGCAGCGCAGGCCAAGATTGATGCTATGGCAGAAGGAGAAGCCAAAATCCGTGCTCAACGTGATCTGGATAACAAAAAAGAAATACAGGATTTAGAACGTCAGCGGGAAGATTACATCCGGACAGAGATTGAGTATCAAAGGAAACTTTTTGATGCAAGGGAAGAATTGAATGTAAAGAAAAATAAGAACTATAAAAAGAAAACATTTGATCCTTCTTCTGTTAAAGTAGATACCTCTTCTATTGATGCTACTATTGGATATGTGAGTAAACGCCAAATTAACGACCAAATACGTAACCAAGAAGAGGCGTGGAATGAATATATCATAAAATATGGTACATTCCAACAGAAGAAAGAGGCTATTACCCGAAAATATACAGATGCCATCAATAAAGCCGCCAATGCCGGAGAAGCAGCATCTCTACAAAAGGAGTTTGAGGAAGCTTTAGCTAACTTGGATTTGAGTAAGCTTAAAGAGGAAATAAATTGGGAAATGATTTTCGGTGATTTGAGCAAAGTTACTAAAGATCAACTAACCAAAATAAAGAAGCAATTGCAGGAGTTTAAGAAGTCTCCTGAATTCAAAAATGCTACTCCGGAACAAATACAAGTTATTGAAACCGCAATAAATTCCATTAATGATGCCCTTGTCGATAAAGGTGGTTTCTTTGGAGGTTTATCAAATCCGCTTACTGAATATGAGGATGCCGTAAATAAAGTAAAGGAAGCTCAAGAAGAATTAAATAAAGCGTTAGAGGCTGGCGATGAGGTTGCAATAGAAAAAGCTCAAAAGAAGAAGAACGCAGCCGAAAATACACAAGCCAATGCACAGACCAATGTTGAAAAATCCAGGGATAAGGCAATTAGTAATATAACGGCTGTTGCTGATGCTATGCAGCAACTGGGAAGTGCGGAATTTAACTTAAGTAGCTTTGGTAGTGCTGTTGGAGGATTGGTAGATGCGTTAAGTGAATCCGGTAGCAAAATAGGAGGAATTATTGCAGCTATCCTCTCTCTTCTTGATGAATTTGGGAAAGATGGAGGAGTCGAATTTGGCAAAAATATTGTGAACAATGTTATTAGTGCCATTGGTGGAACTATTGAGGTTCCGTTCAAGATGTTAGGAATTGATTTGGGGCTCGGAGGTGCAAACTATTCTGATTACAACGAAATGGTAGCCAAGTATGACGTATTACTTGATGTTTGGGATCAACTCTTAGATAAGAAAAAAGCTTATATAAATGAATCATACGGAGCGGAAGCAACCAAAGCGGGCAAGGAAGCTTTAGACCTATTGAAAGCCGAAAGAGATATAACTAGGGAGCTTGCTAGTGAACGCTTAGACGCTGGAGCAAGTGCAGGCAGTCACTCTATGGCGTATAGAATGTGGCAAGGTTCCTATAAATATGAAGGTCAGAACTGGAAAGATGTAGCTGGAGAAATATCTAGTGCTCTTGGAGGTGTTGAATTCAGCAATATGTGGAACCTGCTTTATATGTCAGCCGATCAACTGGAGTGGATAAAGACCAATTATTCCGGTCTATGGTCGCAAATGGACACGGATTTCAGAGGTTATTTGGATGATATTATTCAATACGGAGAGACGGAGGCGGGAATCATAGAATCAGTAAAGGAGCAGATTACAGGAATATCCTTTGATAGTTTCCGAGATAGTTACGTAAGCCTGTTATCTGATCTTGATAGCACCAATAAAGATTTTGCCGATAGTTTTGAAGAGTATTTAAGAAAATCCATACTTCAGTCTGTTATAGCCAAGAACTACGATACTAAAATACAGGAACTTTATGATAGTTGGTCTAAAGCTGGAGAAGATGGAGTATTCAGTGAATCAGAAATAGATAGGTTACGTGCCATGCAACAAAGTATAACAGATGCGATGTTGGCGGAACGTGATCGACTGGAGGAAGTTTTTGGATGGTCTTCATCTTCATCCCAAGAAGCCTCAAAGAAAGGCTTTGCCACTGCGTCACAGGATTCAATCGACGAGCTTAACGGACGTTTCACCGCTTTGCAGATTGCCGGAGAAGAAATCAAGAATCAGAATCAGCTACAAACGATGTCTATTCTTGAATTGAGAGCGGATATGCTGCCTATTATTGCCAATACCACAGGGATAAAGGATATTGCTAGTGAGACACGTGATTTGTTAAGGCTGTCTTATGAAGAGTTGACAGGTATTCATGATGATACAACAAGCATGAACAAGTCATTGAAGAATATTGAGACAGATATTGCAGAAGTTAAACGGAATACTAACGGACTGTCAAAGAGATAAAGCAATAGGCGGATAATGCTCCGCCTATTACAACTATTATATAATTGACAATGAAGCCTTTTTCATGACATCTCCAAGTTCAGATAAAGCCAATGATAATGTTTTAAGTTCTTCTTGGGTAAAATCGGCAGGCCTACCATTTATCAGATTCCCGTTTATCCGCTGATATAACCATTGGCGGGACTTGCCAAAATAATGTTCTGCTATATAAGACATTGAAGCAAAATCCAACACTTTATCTAGTTTTTTCTTTCTTTCCACAATCTTAGCCAGTTTTTTTGCTTCATCTATAGCCTGCTCTGCACTTTTTTTAAACTCATTCAAGAACTCCTTTTTATCAGAAGGTGATAAAGAGTTTACATACGCATTAAAACGCTTTTTGTGCTCTAATTTTGCTTGTTCGGTCTTAGCCCTTGCAAAATCATCTTTCCACTTTTTAAGTTCCTCTTTTGCATCCATACGCATTATTTTTATAAGTTAAAGAGAAAATGGCAGCCCCCTATGGGGGACTACCTTTTTCCTTCAGCTTGTTTTTGGCATCAATCAAATCGTCTAGCGCATCATTGATTCCTTCTTCAAGCTCCTCGTCTGAAATCCATTCAGTTTCCCTTAGTGCATCCCAGTTGAGGGAAAAGAAGCTAAGGTCTTGTTCCGCAGCTTCAATTCGAGCCTTTAGCTCTTCTTCATCAGTCATATAAAGATCGCGATTCTTATGACGTTACAAAGATAATAACCATTTGGTAATTAAACAAGCTTTTATAGATATATTTCAATGCAATATGAGATATTTAACTCTTAGCAAAACAGTTAATTTCCCACATTCTATAAAGTGTGGGATTTTTGCTTATACATTAGGGCTGTTTCAACTAGTATTTTACGACATTTGCCTAAAAGTCAGTTTTTATTTAGGATTATGTGAAACTAGTAAAACAGAATATTGTAGATTTATCGTCTAAAAATTATAATATATGTCCGACTTATTAATTAACAATAAAGACACTTTCGCAACGTGGGGCGTGAGAATGGGAGACGGGTTCATTGAAGCTATCTACGCTCCGCTTCCAATGAAAGAAGTTATAGAGAATAAATCCCGTTTACAGGACGGAAAGAAAATAATTATAGCCAATCGGAAGATTGACGAACGGGATCTAACACTAACCTTTACCCTACAAGGAAGTTCTCCATCTGACTACATCACCAAGTATAAGGCATTTCTGAATGAGATTACAAAAGGGGAATTTACTGTCAAGGTTCCTGCCTTAGGGGAGGAGGTTTACCATCTATATTACACCCGTTCACAGTCTTTCGGTTTCAATACAGCAAGGACGTTTTCAAAGATTTCGGTAAAGCTGAACGAGCCAAATCCGGGTAATAGAGAGTAAAATTACCACAATAGGCAAATTGTGGTTTATAGGATTGCCGGATTTTATGTTTTGACGTTTCTATCTGCGAACTTTGTGATATGGCAGAATTAGTAGACATCAAAGACATATCCGGCAACATTCGCTTCTCGACTCCTATCAATGAGGGTTCGAAAAGACACTTCCTTTTGATGCAGGAAGATTATATCACTTTGCTATTTAGCCTTTCTAATCCGGTTTATTTCAAACTAGGCGACTACGTAGACAATGAGTTGGGAATATTCGAGCTTGTAGACCTGTATAAGCCTACCTACAATACAACGACAGGTGCATACGACTACGAACTCCGCCTTGATGCTTATTACTGGAAATGGAAGAACAAGAAGTTTTTCTATACACCGGAAACCACCGGACGCGAAGCCGCATGGAATCTCACCGCTACCCTTGACACACATTTGAAAGTCTTTCTTGATAACCTGAAAGCACTCGGATATAAGTTCAGAGAGGAAGAGTTTACATACGAGATTGACAGCACAGTGGAAAACACTTCCAAGCTCGTTTCCTACGATAACGTAAATCTGATCGACGCTCTCACACAGATGGCGGAGACATGGGAGTGTGAATGGTGGATAGAGAATCATAAGATTTGCTTCGGACGTTGCGAATACAGCTCACCTGTTGATTTCAAAGCCGGTGACTTGACAGACACAGAAAATGTGAATGTCAACAGCATGACACGCAGCGACAGCCAGACCACTTATGCGACCCGTATCTACGCTTTCGGTTCCACCCGTAACATTCCTTCCAACTACCGGAAAGATTTGATATTTGACGTTAAAGAAGTTGATGGACGTAATATATCCGATACGTCAAGACCGCTCAAAAACAGCTATTTCCCTCTTAGTTCTAAGATAGAGAATAAGGTAAAGTTGACATTCCCCGAAAATGCTGCCTATGTATTTGAAAATGTTCCTGTTAATGAGACAAATTTAGCCGACGTTGTTAAAAAGACAAACATAGGAACTCTGGAAAAAGGTAATTATGAGTTTAATATTACTCATATAAAGTATTCGACTATCATGTCATCCGGGGTAAGATTTAACGGAATATTCAGATTGTGGGTATCATTAAACTATACTGTAAATTCTACAGAGGAAACTATCACCCTATTGAATGAGCAGGTTAATGCAACCGCACCGGTAGGTACTGAAGAAATTCTCGAAATAAAAGACAAGCTTGTAAGTTTCAGCCTTCCTTCGCAAGCTTCAAACTGTTCTATAGACGTTGGGGTTAGTGTTTGGTATATAACTTCAACAAGTAGTGCTATAATCAACTTCCTGTTAAAAGAAGAAGATATAAAGTACGGTGACAATGGTAACTCTGTCTCTATAACATTCCTTACCGGTGTAAATGCCGGACAGACTTTCCAAGCGATTTATAATCCGACATTCTTGTCTGGAGATAACTCAAACGTTATCCAACTACCGGAAGGTGTAACAGCCTCTTTAGGTAACCGGTACACCATTGATAACATCATCAAAGGTAAAGTTCCCGACAACTACTTCAGTAAGGATGACAAAGAAATGACTCTTAACGGAGTTGTTCAGAAACGTCTTATGCTCCCGGAGGGTATTTCTTATGTAGATGCTTATAAATACAGTCCTGCCGGTGAACGTATCAACATCGGAGATGAAAACTACGATGATCCGGATAACGTGGAAATGCCGGAAGAGGAAGCAATCGAAGAGATCGTTATATTTGAGGATGAATATCCCCAATACAATGGCACAATATCCAGCGTCAGCCACGATGACAAAGTAGACGATAACGGTAAGGAATATCGGATCTACAATTTCAAAGATACGGGACTGAAGAACTTTACAGAAGATTTTAGGCTGGATGATGAAGAACTTCACATGATATTCCAGGCTGGTAAGCTTGCCGGGATGGACTTTGCTATCAATATTGTAGAAAGCGATAACACCAGAACAACCTTCGAAATTGTCCGCAATGAGGATTACGGTCGCTTTCTACCGGATGATGTTCTTTATCCGGAAGCTTCTAATACTTATATCCTTTACGGCTTTGATACCGCATACATCTCCGAACAGATGTTGCCGGACGCAGAGCAGAATCTACTCAAAAAGGCAAAGGAGTACGTAAAGAAATCCATGATTGACCCGTCCACCTACGATTGTGAGATGGATGCTGATTTCATCTACAATAAGGGTAATATCCGTACATACGAAGTCGGGGCTAAGATCAACCTGATAAATAAGGCGTTTTTCCCGGAAGGCAGACAATCAAGAATAATCGGTTTCGAGTGGCCGCTGGATATTCCTTACGATCATCCGATTTATACAGTCGGTGAAACTGCCTCATATTCCCGTATCGGTGAGATAGAGAGCAAGCTTGATTCCCTTACTTACAAGGGACAAACCTATTCCGGCTCTGCTGTCGGAGGTGGTGGAACGAGTGTGTATGTTATTGGGGTTAATGACAAGACAATCCCGTCTGACAGAAACGTATTCTCTGCAAAAAGAGTGCTTCAGGAGATTATAGCTTATGCTATAAGTAAGACGAAAGATGACACAGCCCTAGGGCTTATTTCATTCCTGAACGGCATTAACGTTACCAAAGGTGTTGTAACGGATACGATAACTGCAACAGAATTGAGCAGCAATATTGTAAAGGTGCTTGATAAGCTTACAGCCAATAATGCCGCCTTCTCCGGCAATATATCTTCTGTTGATTATGCTGAAAAGTTACTTGGCTGGCTGATAACCCCAGCCGGTGATATAGATGCGAAGTCGTTGCGCCTACGTGAATTCCTTGAAGTACCGGAATTGCGATATAACCGGGTATCAGTTATCACGGGTGAGGAATGGAACGCACCCGGAGGCGGTATAATCGAATCAGTGGACGAAGAGAACAGCATCGTTTACCTGAAATTGGAACCGGGCGAGATTGCAGCTGTTGAAGTGGATGATATTTGCAAGGCTAATTTTAACAATGACACAGGCTTTCAGACAACCTATTTCCGGATCACCGAAAAGCTGGATAATGGTTCTTTTAAATATGTTCTCCGTAGTGGATATACTTACCATCCTCAAAAGGCTATGCACTTTGTTTGCTACGGCAACTTCACCAATGCAGAACGCCAGAAGTCCAGCTATTCCACGCAGAATTATATCCGCTTCCTTAAGGGTGTAAATAACTGGGAGATCACAAAGGATATGATTGCCATGCAGTTGGGAGATTTGTCTAACCTGAAACTGTTTGGAATGGATATGACTGGGCATAGTGCATATCTTAACAGAATCTACATGACCGGTACGATCAAGCAGATTTCAAATGACGGTGTGACGGAAGTACCGGTTCCGGCTTTTAAGGGTGAATGGAAATCCGGAACGTATTGGTATTATGACGAAGTAACCCACAACGGAAGCACATGGATTTGCATTGAATCTACGACTACGCAGGAGCCGTCAGATTCTTCTACTGACTGGTTGAAGTATACTTCCAAAGGAGAGCAGGGAGCACAAGGCCCAGTCGGTCCTGAAGGCCCTCAAGGACCGCAGGGAGAACGGGGGCCGCAGGGATTACAAGGTTTGCAAGGGCCAGCCGGACAGGATGGAATACCCGGCAAAGATGGAGAAAATGGACTAACATCATATTTTCATATTAAATATTCTCCCGTCCAGAATCCTACAGCTTCCCAAATGACAGAAACGCCAGATGTGTTCATCGGTACTTATGTAGACTTTACTAAGGAGGATAGTAATGATCCATCCAAGTATACATGGGCCAGATTTGAAGGAATACAGGGTGCAACAGGTGAACAAGGGATTCCCGGTATTAATGGCGAAGATGGAAAGACTTCATACTTGCATATTAAGTATTCAAATGACGGCCAAACGTTTACAGACAATAATGGGGAAACTTCAGGGGAATGGATTGGACAGTATACCGACTTTGAGAAAAATGACAGTAATGTATTCTCTGATTACAAATGGTCTAAGATAAAGGGTGAGCAAGGGGAACAAGGTCCTCAAGGAGCTACCGGACCGCAGGGAGAACGTGGCCCTACGGGTTCACAGGGCATTCCGGGTACTTCTTCATATTTTCATGTCAAGTACTCGGCAAACTCTAACGGTGATCCGATGACAGATACTCCCAATACTTATATCGGTACCGCTGTTACTACAAGCCCTACGGCTCCAACTTCATATACATCATATACATGGGCTAGATTTGAAGGTGCGCAAGGAGAAAGAGGCGAGCAGGGTATACCCGGTATAGATGGAGAGAACGGGCAAACCAGCTATCTCCATATTAAATATTCTGACGATGGTAGTAGCTTCACAGCTAACAACGGTGAGACTCCCGGAGCATGGATCGGTCAATATGTGGATTTTACAGAAGCAGACAGCACCGTATTTTCAAAATATAAGTGGAGTAAAATTAAAGGTGATAAGGGCGACAAAGGTGATAAAGGAGACAAGGGAGATACAGGATTACCCGGTGCAATGCTCCGTCCCCGTGGAGTATGGAAAGCCAATACCGAGTATTATAACAATGAGACATTCATAGATACAGTAATCTATAACGGTCAGAACAAACTTTGTAAGATCACGCATACGTCTACTTCCTCTTTTGACTCAACGAAGTGGGAAGAGTTCAGCGAGTTCGAAAACGTGGCAACAAACGTCCTTCTTGCTCAAAATGCGACGATTGATGTATTAGGAACTTCTGGGATATTCGTGGGGAACCTTGAGAAAACAGAGGGTTGGATGATAACCGGAGGGGCTTTTAAGCATAATGTTACGGGTGTTGAATTGACAAAAGCAGGTCAAATTGCCCTACCTGAAACCGGGGGAATAACCGTAGGCGGAAAGACTTTCATAGAAGCCGGCAAGATAAAGACGGAGTTTATTGATGTTGATACTCTTCAAGTAACCCACCTTAAAGGTGCGATTGGGTCATTTAAGAAACTAACGGCAAATAATTCGGCAGGGGTAGAAGTTGGATCAATATCTTTTGGTTCACCAGACCCAGACCCTAATAACCCAGATGTTAATCCGCCAGCATCTTTAAGCTTAGATTTCGCAAGTACATGGTTTGGTGGTGATTTATACCAACAAGGGTATAACTACGATGAGAGTCGCTCATGGAGATTTTACGCTTCTGATCTATGGTGTAGAGGACAATTCGGACATTATCAGATGACAACACTTTCTTTTAATGCAGTTTCAGATAAGGACTATTTTGCGCATATCTATAGTTATGGAGAAGATACTACATACCACATGTATGCAGAACCCGGACAGCCTATTGATTGTATATCCTTAGCTGGAACCGGAAATTATGTACTATATGTTTGTGACTCACCACAACGCAAAATGCTGACCATTATAAATGCTTCTGGTTTCTCCAAAAGAATTATGGTAACGTTTCAAGATTCAGCAGTTTTCACTCTTGAGCCATACAAGTTTAAGATTTTCATAACAGCAGAAATAAATACTGATAAAATAAATCCAAACCGGGCAAATAATTTACGTATCATGCAATAATTATGAAAATAGATTTCAGAAAAATAGAATTAACCGATCTCGAAGGGAACAAGAGTACCATCGATGTATCACAGAAGTTTGCCAATGCGATTTATCAAAATACGGGCGATATTGGAGAGCTTGAACTTGCAAGAGAAATGTATAAAAATGGAGAGGTGGAATTAACTCCTCAACAGGCTGATTCATTAAAGAAATATGCAAATCTTTTTGTGCGGGCTATTGATCGCTTGTCGGTTATCAATGCTCTATCACAAGAAGAATAAATAAGTTGAAAACAATGGTAGCAAAAGGAACAATCATAAAATTAGCAGTATCTATTGAACTACCTTCGGGCTTGACAATGGATGACATAGATTTCGAATGCAAGTTCTCTGTAACTCTCAATTCCCAGACGATCAAGAAGTCGGAAATGGTACGTAATGATGAGAACAGCTACACTTGTTTCCTTGATACCAACATCATAGGGAGGGGAGAAATTTGGATAGAAACCACGGCTTATCTCCCTGACACGGATTATGAAGGAGGAATAAGACCGGAGGTAGACAAGTCGGCAACCGGAATAAGAATCGTGTAATATGGGATGCATACGGGTTAACATAGAAGCCTCGAAAGGAATAAAGGTGAGCACATCTCCTTTGTCTGGGATAAATATCTCTGTAAATCCCAGCCATTCAATTAAAGTGTCGGTAGGGGTTGTCTGTGATGTTGGCAAAGATGCTTATTTGAGAGTAGAGCCTGATTACATCTGGCTGATGCCCTCCAATAACTTTGAAGATAACGTAGATGTATTGTCAAATGTGGTATGGACCACAGCAACAAAAGAATAAAATTTTATTGTTTAATTACTTAATGATTTGAATTATGGCAAAGCCTAGTTGGTTAAATTTAAACCCTTCAACTGGAAGCGGAAATGGGACAATTGCAAACAGTGCAAGTGCTCATACAGGTCGTACAGCTAGAACCGGTACGGTGACAATAACGGGTGTCGGAGTATCTACTCCTGCAACTTATAAAGTAACTCAAACTCCTAAATCCGAGTTTGCATCTTTTGATAACGGAGCGGAAATGTCAGCGCCCAAAGCTGCCGGAACCGTCACCGTTGAAGGTAAGACTAATTCTCAAAAGCTGACCTTTGCATGGGCGGGTAGCGTATCAGATGTTACCATTCCAGCGAAATATAGTGCGAATGGAACACAGACAGATAATGCGGCTAGCATCACAGGTGACCCAGGTGCTACAGCAGAATTTCCATTCTCCATAGAACTTGAGTTTCCGGCAAATGAAACCATTGAAGAAATTGTAAGAACATTAAAAGTAACCGCAAACGGTGGTCAGGCTGTACAGATTGCAATCAAACAAGCAGCAGGAGACGCAAAACTATCCGTTTCCCCAACAGAAGTTACAATTCCTCAAAACGGTTCAGCTGTTTCCGTTACTGTTACGTCTAACACTTCTTGGACTGCCGCATAATGGATATACTTGTACCTTGGAAGGAAGGAGAAGGAAGCATTGTCATTACGCCCGGCCCTAATGGAGCCGCAAGCGTAATGAGCGATGTTGCCAATGAAGGACTGGACAGGCAACAAACTGTCGTGTTTTCGACTACTAAGGGCAATAATCAGGTTTCCGTTTCTACTACGGTATCTCAAGAAGGGAAAAGACAGGCATTTGCAGTGACCGAAGGACGGTTTCTACTGTCTGACGGTAGTACGTTTAACGTTATAAAGAGTAAGTTCTATGAGTGATTATAACAGTCAATATTCGGGAGCTAGGATTGAAGAACTATTGGCAATGATACCTAACTTGGCTAAAGCTGATCTATCTAACGCAATGACAGTAAATCTCAATCAGAACGGTTATGCCAAGTTCAATAATGGATTGCTTGTACAATGGGGAAGAGTTGGAGGTTCGTCTACAGCTTCGTATAGTGTGACAATGCCTACATCTTTTTATAATACTGAATATAGAATATTTGCAACTGTATACAAACCTAGCAGTGACTCTGCGATATATTCAGCTTCTCCTTTAGCAACAAATAAGACCGTTAGTAGATTCTATTTAAATAGAAATTATGCAAGTGGTGGTACTACTGGATTATCGCAAGAATCATGGGATTGGATGGCAATTGGTAGATGGAAATAAGGAGAAAATGTTATGGGAAAAATGTATTGGAAAGAAGGGTTTTACGATGAGCCACAAGAAGGAGCAATAGAAATATCGGTGGAGTACTGGCAGGAATTGCTTGACGGTCAATCATCCGGAAAAGAAATCAAGGAGAACGAAAGCGGTTACCCAGTATTGGTTGAGCATGAGTACACTATTGATGAATTGAAAGAGATGAAGATCGCAGAGATCAATGCTTACGACAAGTCGGATGCTGTAAACTCCTTGACGCTGGACGGAAAACAAATATGGCTGGATAAAGACACCCGTGTAGGATTAGTCAACTCAATAAACATAGAAAAAGAAGCGGGCCGGGTATATACTACTTTGTGGTACAATGCGGAGAAGTATGTAATTCCCGTAAATGACGCCTTAAATATGCTTGACCAATTAGAATTGTATGCTCTTGATTGCTACAATACTACACAGGCTCATATTGCAGCCGTGAAAAATTTTCTTAGCAAAGAAGAGGTTAATTCCTATAATTATAAAACCGGTTATCCGGAGAAACTCAATTTTGTATTATAAACTATAAACAGATAAAGCTATGATTCTACTAGTATTAATGTCATTCATCCTCATTGCCGGCTACGTCTTTGCAATGATAAAGAAGATGAAAGAAATCCCGTACTCTATCAGTGATACCTACTACGCCCTGACGCATAAGTTCTGGTTCGGTTTATGTATGATCGGCTCCGGTGCATTGCTTCTCCCGGTAGCATTTGAAGCAAGCACGGAAAACAGCCGGTTTCTTGTATTCCTTTCGGTTGTCGGGATGATTGTATTAGGGGTATCTCCTAATTTTCGAACAGAACAAAAGGTTCCTCACTGTGTTGGTGCCGCCATGTCTTTAATCTTCTCCCAGATATGGGTAGGTTGCAATAGTTGGTATTGGCTTTTATTATGGGCTGGATTCATTGCGTACATGGCTATCTCCATGAGTGAGCAATGGACCGGCAATTTCATCTCTGACTTCATAAAGAGAAAGCCGATGTTTTGGATTGAGGTAATTTCGTTGTTAACCGTTTATCTAACCTGTATCGTATGAAAGAAGCAATAGTACATACCACTACCGGAGGATTTGCCGCAATAGCCACTGCATTTGTTGCCGAATCATTGCAAAATATGATACCGTGGCTGATTGTCTCATGCGCTGTAATCCTCTGCGATCTCCTATTCGGAGTAAGAAAAAGTATACTAATGGGTGAAAAGGTCAGATTCTCACGTGCGATCCGTGCCACTATGGGGAAGATGGTCACTTACTTCGCATTTGTTTGCATGGTCTGCATGATTAGCGTGGCAAGCCACAATGAATATCCCATAGATGTGTATTCCTGCTTATTGGTATGCTTCATAGAGGGATGCTCGATAGTTGGGAATATACTGAAGCCAAAGGGGATTAACATCAATCTTATCGGGGCTTTGGGTGTGTTTGGTAAGAAGGTGTTTAAGGTTGACAAGGAAGATGTAAAGGATATAATCGAAAAAGAGGAAATACATGAATATGATAAATAAAATATATAACGAAGATTGCCAGGAAGGAATTAAGCATATTCCTAATGCAAGTGTAGACTGTATTCTAACAGATCCACCGTATTTGTATTTAAAAGGGCAAAAATTGGAGCGTCCGTTTGATGAACAATCCTTATTCCTTGAATTTGCACGTGTCTTAAAACCTAATGGATTTGTGGTTTTGTTCGGGAGAGGCACTTCCTTTTATCGTTGGAACACCTTATTAGACAAGGTGAGGATATATAATGGTAAATACGGTTACCTGTATGAATTTAATGGGAAGCGTTTTTTTAACGACATTGAAATTGGAATTGAGGCATTGAAAAATCCACTATTTCAATTCAAAGAGGAAGTTATATGGAATAAGTCATATATAACATCCCCTCTATTGCCTCTATTGAGGGTTCATGAGACTATTAGTATACACTGTGTAGGAAAAGGGAAAATAAATAGATGCAAGATACCTTATATAGAGGCTAAATGTAATGATATAGATTCGATATTAGCGGATATAAAGAGGTTGAGGACTATACTTCATAATCCTAAATCTTTAAAGGAAGTGGAAAATTTTCTTATCAACAATACAGCTTCTTATAAAGAAAACAAAAAGCATGGATATCATGCAACTGCTCAAACTGGGTTCATGGGAGAAGATCGATGCGCTGCTGTATCTAGGGCTATGACAAATGGATGTACAGAGAGATCAATAATAAGGACTGATTTATACAAAAATGAAAAATCCAATAAAAATAACCTTCATGGTGATATGATGATAGGAGACAGAGCGTGTAATGTCATGTCGTCAATAGAAGCCGGCACGAGCGAAAAATCGATAATCAAACAAGCGCGTGACCATTACAGCGCTATTCATCCTACCCAGAAGCCGGTTAGGTTGATTGAACGGCTATTAGCATTAGTCACGCAACCGGGTGATATCGTATTAGATCCGTTCTCTGGGAGTTGTTCTACTGCTGTGGCTTGTATTAATACCAATCGAAAATATATTGGTTTTGAAATTGATAAAGAGTATTACGATGCCGGCATTCATAGGATTAATGAAACTTTGAAAGATTTAAAACTAGTAGTATGATAAATAAAATCAGCGCCTTAGCCAGCAAGCTTCTATCCAAGATCGGAATAGACGGAATGGCTCACATTATAGTATGCCAGAACTTGGTAATGTGGCTATCGAAATATACGCCACTGTGGGAAGCAATCATTATAACCGTCGTGATCTTCATCCTAAAGGAAGTGTACGACAAGTACTGCAAGAAAACAGAATTTTCAATTAAAGACATCATCTGTGATTGCGTAGGTCTGGCGTTGGGAGTATTAACATTGATATTATAGGAGGAAATAATATGAAGAGAGAAGATATAGACTCAATCATCATTCACTGCTCGGCAACACGTGCCGGGCAAGACTTGCGAGCAAAGGACATTGACCGGATGCACCGGGCAAGGGGATTCAATCAGATCGGTTATAATTATGTAATCGACCTGGACGGAATGATCGAAGAGGGCAGACCGCTCACCGTTGACGGAGCACACTGTAACACTAAGGGATTTTCCGGTAAATCGTATAACAAGCACTCGATCGGCATTTGTTATGTTGGCGGACTGGATGCAAATGGAAAGCCCGCAGACACTCGCACTCCGGCTCAAAAGGCTAGTTTGCGGCAACTGATTGACAAGCTTTGCAAAGAGTATCCTATCATCGAGCTTCTCGGACATCGTGATACTTCACCCGACCTAGACGATTCAGGTGAAGTAGAACCGGCTGAATATATCAAGGCGTGTCCTTGTTTTGATGTGCGGGAAGAGTACCCGAATTTTTTACGAAATACAGTAATAACAGCAAAAAAATAGGAGGAACAATCATGAAATCAACAGATATCACATTTAGCCAGATCGCAGAAAAACGTTACCTAAGCGATCCCATACAAGTAAATTCAGAAACCATTGGGCTTCAGCTAGAGTTTAAAGAATCCGGGAAACTGTCTGTTTATATAAGCTATGACGGAGAAAAATACTCCGTTGCAGAGACTAGGAATTTCACCACTCTGAATTTCGCCCGTCCAGTTGTCGGACTTATACCCGGACAATACATCAAGGTTGAATGTGAAACGCAGCCAACCAAGGCTCAATACTTTGAATCAGAAGAATAATGGGAGCGATAGGATTAAATCCGATTAGGCTTGACCGGATAGGGCTTGATCCTATCCGCATCAATGCGATTAAGTTGGGAGTTCCGGGAGCTGCTTCCGACCGTCCCTACATCGACCCGGAAGTCTTAACCTCCCTGAAAGCCGTCTGCATCTGCTACGGTAAGAGCAACGACGATCCGGACCGTTCTATAGTTAAGAATCTGGTTGATGCTAGTAATCCGTTCATCATAAGTAATGCCGCTTTCAAGCTGAATAGTGGGTTTGGGGAATACGAGCAAGACTTTACTGATTGGAAAAAGAGTTTCAAAGTAACATCTTTTGATAGTGAATCTATTAAATTCACTAGCGATGTTTCTTGGGTATTATTGTATCATCCATCTAGTATTGGAGAAGATATTCCCTCTTTCAAAGTTCGTATAAAACTTTATGGAGAAGGTACTTTATATTATAACTATATAACCCAAGAAGGAACATACACTAATGTAGCTGTAAAATCAGAGATTTTTGAAACACCGATTTGTTACAACACAAAATATACAGGTGAAAAGGGAGTAAACGTTGGATTTACTCTTGGCGTTATCTCTGGTGAATGTAGTGGGACTATCGAGCAAATCCCCTCTTTCGAAGGCGCCTTCGTCACCGACGGAATCGACGACCTGATTACTTCCACCAAGACCGTGCAGGAGATGCTGGGAGGAAGTAATGAGATTACGGTGGTGAGTATGATTCATCAGGTTAAAGATTCATCTAATAATGTATCTTTTACCAATTATATAAAAGGTAGTGCCAATGGCTATTTCCGTAATATCGTGAATAACTACGACAAGACTGGAATATATGGATATACTTCTTCTGACTTAATGGCTTTGTCAGTTGTAAATAATATATTAGGTGATAAGAATGATTATACGTCTAATGGCGACAATAGAGACTCCATAATCAATGGTAATTTTAGCGTTCAAGGATATTCGTATAATGACGGTAATAATACTGGTGATTTTAGCTCTGTCGCTTGGTACTGGACAATCATCGCCAACAAGGTACTTACTACCGACCAAATCAACCAAGTAATCGCTTACTTCAACTTGGATAGAACGCTCAAATCTGACATCTATTGCAATATTGCTAAGCAGGGCATCACCAACGAGAACCACGCAGAGTTTGGCGACAAGCTGATTGACTTTTCAGGCAACGGTAGGGATATTCAGTTGAACAATATTGCTTGGGACGGAGATAGTGGTATAGGTAAATATAATTATCCTAATTGGAAAGTCACGGCAACTATTGCCAATACGTATTCAACTATTGTAAATTATCCAACTGTTAATGGTACTTACTCCATTAATGTTAATGGTGTATCAGAATTGATGCAATCAATAGGGCTGCATTTGGAGATAAAGTACACTACTTCTACGGGAATTATATATAATGATATAAAACAAGATGGTGTATATTCATATATTTTACCTGATGGAGCTACGGATTTAACATTAAGATTTGGAGGTATTCCGGGAATTGTAAATGAACCATGCAATATAACCATCACACAAATCCCTTCCCACGCAGGTGCTCTCTGCCTTGACGGAGTAAATGACTTCGGACAGTTTGTAGGAGACTTGGAATTGAAAGATTATACTTTTATTGCTGATAGAGCTTATAGTAGAATAGCTCCATCACAAGTACCATTTATAGCTTCCACACAGACAAATGGGCAAGCTCCATTTCTTATGGAATATTTAAATTCAGATAATTATGTTTATCCTCATAGTTTTGGTGCTACTACTAAAACTACAAATTTGAATATACAAAGGCAAATATCATATCAATCAACTTATGTATATAATGGAAATAGCATATCAAAAGGAACATCTGTTGATACAGGTGACGGATTGACTATTGGTAATTCTGGTAGTACAGGAGCACAGTATTCTCCATTATGCCTTTGGTCTTTAATGCTCTTCCCTTACTCCATGTCCGAGTTCTTGATAGAGCGTCAGTTGAAGAAGCACAAGTTAGGAACACTATACCCTAATATGGTTGAATTTAGACCTGTTATTAAAAGTAGTGTTGAATTAGCAAGTAAGCCAACATTTGCAATAAGAGGTACTTCTACATTGTTAAATGCAGGAGATTATATACCTGAAAACAGTGAAATATGGGTGGTGATAACCATGAATAACGCTGCTGATAGGATAACTAAATTTGTTATCAACGGTAATACTATTGATATTCCTAGTTCTGCGTATAATCCTTCTACTATGAAATATGGTTTTCCTTTTACAATAGATAGTAAGTCTCCACAGAAGATTACTATGACTATCGAACAGGATGAAAACTATGTTAAATTTGAACCTATTATTACAGCTAATGCTAATTATAAGATATATTATTATCTGATAGATAGTGATAACGTTTGGAAATCAATTAAAACAGGAGACTATATTACTATTGGAACTAAGTTAGCTTTTCAGATTACTTTTGATAATGATGCTAGCGAACTTAAAAAATTTGTAAGTTCTCAATTGTCAGATATAGTTATTGAGAAAAGACCTTCTGCTTCCGGTTATAATATATACTCTACTATAAATTCTGAATCTCCTCAAAAGATAAACATCACAATCTACCAACCACCTGAATACTTGACAATGTTAAGCAACTCAACTTTAATTTCAAATGAAACATTAATTAAAAACGAATGATATTATGGAAAAGATATTTGATATAGCAAAAGACAGTGAACAATCGTGGGGGACTTTAGCTACTGCGATTGATGGGAACTTTAACGAGACATTTGACGAGGGCTATTTGGATTATTATGAGTCTCCAGTTTTGGTGACGGAGGGTGGTTATTATGCAGCAAATGGACATGTATCCAATTCTAGTTCTTCTTCTGTGTTGCATTCAAAAGTAGAGATTCCTACTGGCGCAATAACAGCAAAATTTGAAAATATACAGGCTTTTTCTGACGGCAAGGTAATTGTAAACTTTTTCGTAGATGGTGTTTGGTCAAGAGATGTGATAGCAGAAGTAGCTGGCAAGTTGTCAAACTATGAAATTGAGATACCAGAAGGTGTTTCTCATATTGGATTTAATTACAGAAATACTGACGACAAAAACTGTACTTTTCGCATAGGCAAAAAAAGTGCCTTATTAAAAGAAGTCTGCATAAAAGACAATAGTATCACGTCACAAAAACTCTCATTTTCTGATAATATTTTAAGGGGTAAAAAATGGGCTGTTATTGGTGATTCGTTTACTCTTGGTGGAGGAGTTGGGGTTTTTGAAGATGGTATATATGAGGGAGAGAATAAGAGTTATCCGTATATTATTGGGCGACGTAACGAAATGGACATCCAGCGTTTATTTGAGGGTGGGCGCACTATCTGCACTCCTCGCCCCAAAAATGCAGAATCAGATTGGTCTTATAATGCAAGTCGTAACTATCTGACCTACGAAGGAGAAGACCGGCCGCTCGCTTTGTACAAGCAAATTGACGAAGACGTAAACTATATCACCATTTATCTTGGAATAAATGACACGCATCTTATTGGTATCGGGGATGATGACGAGAGTTACGGTGTAAATGTAATAGCAGATAAGGGAACTATTGATAGCACAGAGATAACATCATTTTATGGTGCATGGAACACAGTGCTTAATTGGTTAATCATAAATCGCCCATTTGCTCATATTGGCATAATTGTTTCTAATGGCTTGGGACTTGACGAGTATCGTCAAGCAGAGATAGAAATTGCAAATAAATGGGGAATCCCATATATTGACCTAAATGGTGACGAGCGTACTCCTATGATGTTGCGCAGCACAAATCCGGTAATATGCGATGCGGCAAAGAATGCAAGATTAAATGCTCAAAGGATAAGCTCAACGAACCAGCATCCTAACTCTGAAGCTTATGAGTATGAAAGCACATTTATTGAGCAATTCTTACGCACGTTGTAAACTTCCAGACAAATCTTATAATATACAATATCTGTTTAGATTTGATTATGAAATACATTACATTCCCCACAGCGAATTTGAACGAGATTATCAATAAAACAACTCTAATTAAAATATAAGAATGATATACGCAGTAGTAACAATCGAGTGGATGGCAGAGCATGGACTGCTCTCCGTCCCCACAATGAGAAAGAGTAAAGACGGAAGTAAGGTAATCCTTCACGAAGAGTTTCTAACCCCTTACAAGGACGAAGAGTTTCCGAGGTATTATTTTGACAGCCCGGAACTGAACGACCTCCTGGCAAGCGACGAATGGTCTTGGACGGAAGAAGAACAGCCGGAAGGTAGTGCGCAGTTCATTCAGGTGGCAGCGGCTCAAAACCTGTTGAATGTGACCAGAGCCGGAATCCAAACTATGTCCCTGACTGACAACGAAGCGTTGAAAATGAAATCCATGTATCCGTACTGGATGGAGTTCATAGGCAAGTCTCTAACAACCGGAATGAAAGTGCAGTACAATGATGGACTGTACCGGGTTCGTCAGGACATTGCTACAGTCTTGGAGAATCAACCGCCCAGCATCGACACCGCAGCTCTCTATGAGGAAATCAACGAAACGGCTTCCGGCACTATTGACGATCCTATTCCATATAACAACAATATGGAATTGTTTGAAGGGAAATACTATTCGCAGGATGATGTGACTTATAAGTGTACCCGTTCGACCGGACAGGCAGTGTACGCTAACCTCTCCGAATTGGTTGGTATTTATGTTGAAGTAGCATGAAAACCCTCCCTTGGATACTAGTCTGCCTGTTGCTTGGCGTGATCGTGTGGATGCAGTGTAATCCGCACGACCCGTCAACGGTGTACATTAAGGGAGATACTGTACATATCCGGGACACAGTAAGAGACACAATACCCAAACCGGTAAAGGAAACTCCGAAGCGTACCGATACGGTATATTTACCGATCTTGATAGATACTACCACCGATAGAACCGTAGAAAGTGATTCGATTCCGGTACTAATACCGATTACAAGTAAGGAGTATAAGACCGATGATTACCGGGCGGTAGTCAGTGGGTATAATCCCAACCTTGATTCTATGGAAATATACAGAGACAATAAAATTATTACTTTTCCACCTTTACAGAAGAAGAAACGATGGGGATTAGGTTTGCAGGCAGGATATAGTTATCCGGGTGGTTGGTACATAGGAGCCGGAGTTAGTTATAACTTATTTATGTGGTGATTACCGGACTAACTATCTTCACAGACCGCTTCCGGTATGAAAAGTTTAAGTTTTACCTATATAACAATTTCTGTTGGAAAAAGGTTTATAAAGAAAGGAGGGCAAAATGATACATTAATTAATCCTAAGCACTAAGTTTATCCGGTAAAGTAGAAGGCCGGTTATCATAACAAATGTAGCTCTTTCGGGGGACAGAGTAAAAAGAACCCCTAGCACAAAAGTTGACGCCAATCGAACTTTTAAACATACAAAAGCATGCCGAAGATGTGCCAGGGGTTATAATATCCTTAACATTATTCAGCATGCTTTTGTTCTTTGTTCTGTATAATTCGATTGGCAAGGGCAAAAGTACAACAAAAAAATTAATTACCATGTGTAAGTCAGAGATTTTTGCCGAAATATTGAACCTTGTAGGAAAAGAAACAGAAGTTTCTCCTGAACTAATACTTGCATCAAGCAAAGTGACCGAGGTTGTCGATGCCCGCTCTATCGTAGTGTTCTTCCTTACTGAATACGGTCTATATCCTGAACAGATAGCCGCTCTACTTCATAAGACATCTGCCAGTATACGCTATCTTATATCCACTTTCGAGAGCCGTAAAAATACAAACAAAATGATTGCAATATATTTGCAAAATATTCGCAAATCGCTTGAAAATGAGTGCTGATTTACCGTATTTCTAATATATACTTTTGTGATGCGGTTAATGTCGACCGTATTAAATTGTATATTAATATGAGTGAAACAAAAACTTACGTTTTCCCGGAATCAGGCGGGAACGGTGGCGGTAGTGGAATGATGGCTATGCTTGCCCCACTATTGCAACAGAAAGGTATTGATCCAAACTTATTGGTTGCTATGCAAGGAAAAAACAACAATGGATTTGGCGGTGATGGTTCATGGTTCATGTGGATAATCTTCCTCTTCTTCCTGTTCCCTCTTTTCGGACGCAACGGATGGGGAAACAACGGAGATGGCGGTAACGGTGGTGGATTTGCTGGAGCCGGTATCCCTAACTTAATTAACAATGATGCAGGAAGGGAGCTACTTATGAGCGCAATTCAAGGAAACGGACAAGCAATTAACAATCTGGCTACTAATTTGAATTGTTCAATCGGTCAGGTTCAGAATGCCATCAATGGCGTAATGTCTCAAGTTCAACAAGTTGGTAACCAGGTTGGACAAAGTTCAATGCAGATTATTAATGCTATCCAACAGGGTAACTGTCAGATCGCTCAACAGATTGCATCATGCTGCTGCGAAAACCGCTTGGCAATCTGCCAACAGACCAATACATTGCAGAATGCCATTAACGGTGTTGCAACCGGTCAGGAAAGAGGCTTCGCTTCCGTTGCATACGAAACTCAAAGACAGACCTGTGATCTGCAAAACTCCATCAAGGACAGCACACAGCAAATTCTTGCCGGACAACGTGCGGCTGAAATGCGTGAAATGCAGAACAAGATTGACCATTTGCGTGAAGAAAACAGCACGTTCAAGAGTTCCGCAATGACTTCGCAGATTGTGGCACAAGCTACTGCTCCTCTTGGTGCTGCGTTAAGTGATTTGAGCAGCCGTCTGTCAAAGATTGAATGTGCGCAACCGCCTACGTTCCCGATGCCTTATTGTCCGGCCAGCGGTAACTATGTTCCGGTAAACTATTCCGTTCCTGTAAACTTCGGTGTATCTACATTAGGAGCTTGCGGTTGCTAAGAAAGGAGGTAATTATGTTATATCCTAACTTAATGTATCCTTACTGGCTTCCAAGCCCTTTTCTGATGAACCGGTCTACAAGGGGAATTAGGAGAGTTGATGTAAATGGTATCTACGAACTTTCAACGAACGCTGTTCAGTTGACAGATGCAAGCGTAGATTATGGTATTAATCCTCACTGCTACAATGAACTTCCGTGCGAAAGCATAATCCTGTTGAAGGTTCATGCGGATGTTCCGACCGGTGGAGAAGCCTTGCCCGTATATGTCATAACTCCTAATCTAGGCCAGACAACTCTGGCTACTGCCGGGGTTACTACAGGAACATCGAAGGTCCCTGTTGTGGACAGTAATAACAATCCTGTTACCGGGACTGATGTTACAGGCACTACGGAACGTCTTGCTTATCTTAATAAGCGCACAGGCGTTATACGTTTTCTGGAATTTACGGCTTCAACACCGGCTGCTGCCAGCAATGGCGAACCGGCAGTGGCAAGCGTAAATGCTGTAAAGGCAAAGTGAAATCTGGAGTGGGAGTAATCCCACTTCTTAAAGAGTTAATAAATTATGTTTCAAAGTCTAAGACAATCCAATATATTTTATATCCTTCAAAAAGGTGAAAACCCTGAATTGAAAGTGGGACAAGTTGTTTCAGTAAGCAACCCTCAACCTAAATACGGGCAGTATGTTCCGGGGCAGACTTACGGCCAAAATATGGAAACAGTTGTTGACGTGTCGGTCAAGGTTGGTGAGGAAACTATTGATTTCAAACAACTTCCGGCAAATCTTTCCATAGCCAATTTTGGTGCGAATGGAGTTGTAGTGTCGGAAAGCCGGGAGGCAATGAATGCCGAGGTGGAATCTATGTTGAGAATAAGCCGAGGAGTAATAGAAAGTGTCCCTTACCATGAGAAGGTCATTTCCTCCTGTGATGTTATGCTAAGGGAGCTGAATCCACAACTGGCGAAAGAAAAAGAACAGGAAGAGAAAATCGGTGTCCTTGAACAGAAAGTTTCCGGAGTTGAAAACACCCTTACCGATATAAAAGATATGCTTGCCAAGGCTTTGGGAAGTGGTAGTAACAATCCTAAAAGTAAATAAATTATGCAGATAATTGAAATCACAGAAAGCAAAGTCGAGAAAATGTCCGACTATGCTGAAAAGATGCTCAAATACGGTGGTAAACTGATGCAGTGCATCGAGGAACTTTCCGGAGGTGAAAGCATGGGAAGACGTGAACGTTATTATGACGATGACGACGAGCGTTATGACGAGATGGGCGAACGTGGTGGTTATGGCGGTGGTTCCGACCGTGGCGGCTATGGAGAAAGACGTGGCGTACGTGGTACAGGACGCTATTCCCGTTATCGTTAATGTTTAATTAGGGGGTGGATTATTTCTACTCCCTATAACTTTATTAAATCATGAGAAGAGAACCGCTGGATATAAGAGACAGAAGACCGGAAGAGATGGAAGCGTATCTTTCACACTTTGGGTGGCATTTCAACAAGAAAATGTGTGAATTTGCCGTATCGTTGATGAAGAAGATGAATCCTTCAACCGGAAAGAAAGAACGTATTGAACCAATCTCCAAAGAGAAGGTTGACGAATTGCTCACCCGTTACGGAATAAAGCTTGAGAACAATGTGTTGTATGATTATGTGTACTGGGCTAATCAATGCAAGGCAGATACATTCAAATCCTCCGTGCCGGATGAAGCGCACATGGCATTATACATAAAGGATATGATTGACGATCCGGATGCTCCTGACGGCATGGCAATGTGTATGTGGTATGCCAAGATGAACAGAGCCGGAGAACCGGTGGAGTGGGACGAAATGCTTTGATAAATGATAAGACAACGGTTTACATTACCCAAGTATGACTGGAGCTGCATGGTATATTATGCAGTAGATACATATTATACAGAAGAGATACTGGATAATATGCATTCCATCGGCTGCGACGGTGATATGCTCCGTACCGCATACGATAACATAAACTCCGGCAACCTGAATACCGGAGTTACTTACTCCAACTTCGGCACCCGGGAAACAGTAATGGTTATTGCCCTTACTTCGTCTTCAAAAGAATTTGCAAAGTCTTGGAGGCATGAGTGCGGACACATGGCTACTCATATCTGTCAGGCGTTCGGCATAGACCCGTACGGTGAGGAAATTCAGTACATCGGAGATGATATAATTGAAAAGACGTGGGAATATGCTAAATCACTACTGTGCGAGTGCAAATGTTGCAAAAATGAAGTTAAACACTTAATTTACCAACCTTATGAAGAATAAGCAATTCCGAAAAGCACTAAAGAGTGATACTCCCATTAATAGTATGTATGCTCTTATTCCGGATAACAGGATGCGGGCTTTCAAGAAGTTTGCCGCCCGTTTTGGTTTTACTGAAGAACGAATAAAGTCTGTGCTCGAAAATGAGAAACGATAAACTGGATATATTGCTTGAGCAGGCCGACGACCGGTACCACTCGGATTTCTGCCGGCTTCTGCTGGTGATGCTATGGAACGCCTAGAAAGGTGGTTGTACTGGCTGATTCCTCTTGCGATTATTGCAAGGGTTATATCTTTGTGTTTGTCCCTGGCTATGTAGTCGGGGATTTTTTATATTCTAATTTAAATATATGTTCTATAACATACAAATATTTGTAGCAAAAACTTGCATACTACAAATATTTGTACTATCTTTGCAATATCAAAAAAAGAGGTAATAACAATTAAAAGATAGAATCATGACAGCAATAGAAGTAAAAACAGTATTAGGCAACAATAGAGAAATGGTTATCAATTTCTTTAATGAGAATGTGAAATCTGATAACTTCTATACTTTGGGTTGGTTTATGACAAGAGTATTGAACGAAGCTGCTGCTTCATGGAGTAGAAGAAAAAACATTGCTGAAAAAGAAATCATGTCAGTAATGAATAGAATTATGAATAATTATCCTCAAATCGCTAAAGGTTATGTAAGCAATTACCAAAAGGCTGTAAATTACTTTGGTGAAGAAAAGGCAAAGCAAATTTTAAACGCTAAATAATTGAATTATGAATGCAAGACAATCTATTGAAGTAAACCAACAAATGGTTCAAGATTTATTGGATGGTGCCAAGAAATTGGCAGAATCAAAGGGTATATCTATTGCTGAAGCGATAGATTATAAAGTTTCAATTTATGAAAAATACGCAAATACAGCCAATGAGGCTACGGCATGGTATTTACGAGGTGAAGAAGCTAAAAAAATGATATCTTTATGAGTAAGAGCAGTTATAGAGAGGTTCTTGGACAAAGACTTCAAGACTTCAGGGAATCCCGCAACTTGTCAAGGTATGCGGTGGCGCAAAAAGGCAAAATACGTATAGAGCAAGTAAAAGCGGTTGAGGAGGGCTTAACCAACTATACTATAGATGTATTTTTAGGATATATTGCCGGGTCAGACTTATATATGTACTTTGCTGAAAAAGATACTGAAAATAACCTCAAAGATTTAATAGATAAGATGTAATATGGCAGAAGAAAAGAAATACAACTACGACTCGATAAACGAGCTATTAACTTGGGCTAAAGAAACGCTCAATAATAAGAGATACCCGGCCGGGGAATTTCAGCTGAACAAATGTGCAAAGATTCTCGATTGCGGAAAATACCTTGATTCGATGATAGCGGTGATTTCAAGGAATTGGGAGAATCCTACGTTTTATCCGACTATTGACCAGTTGAGAACATTTAGGGAAAAGATAGAGAAGGCAGCCGAATAAGCTGCCTTTTTTGTATTTTAGTCCCTGTTTTAGTACTCTTGTTTTGTAACTTTTTGATTTTTAGAGTTGTTGGTAGTGGGTACGAGAATCGAACTCGTATTACATGCGTGAGAGGCATGTGTCCTAACCGTTAGACGAACCCACC
>ERZ1643247.243-NODE-243-length-70813-cov-10.871873_pt1 | contig 70813 bp, 71 predicted proteins | sample MGYA00579264_ERZ1643247 | MGnify/ENA primary metagenome ERZ1643247 (study PRJEB29033, sample SAMEA4952262) | chicken gut metagenome | biome: Broiler Chicken; feature: Gastrointestinal Tract; material: Caecum | place: Ireland | collected 2018 | study: Broiler... | reverse complement strand
CCTTACGCTGCACCGGGGGATTTTTGTAATCGCGCCTGATTTCTATATGTACAAAGTTCACGATTTTTCCGTCGAACTAGGGTGGCCGGCTCCCGAAACATCCGCAAAGGTGTAAGAATCCAGCTTCTGCCGGACAATTTCCGAAATTTCGTTGTAAATCTCATGAAACCGGCAGCTCGCCGTATGGGTACAAGCATATTCTCCCTGCTGACAACGGCTGATCATGTAGGGGCCTTCCACGGATTCAATGACCCGGCGCAGGGTGATCTCCCCCGCCGGATGCGCCAACATGTACCCGCCGTGGGCGCCTTTGTAGGAAATCATGATGTCGTCCGCCACCAGCTTGCGCAGGATCTTCAGGGCAAAGCGCAGAGGCACATGCGTTTCTTCCGAAATCGTCCGCGCATCCACCTTTTGATTGGCCGCCGCGAGAAATTCCACGATCCGCACCGCATAGTCCGCCTCCAGGGTCATGTGCATCGCTTGTCCACCTCTTAGTCCAAAAAGTCTTTCAGCTTTTTGCTGCGGCTCGGGTGGCGAAGCTTGCGCAGGGCCTTGGCTTCAATCTGGCGGATGCGTTCACGGGTGACATTGAACTCCTTGCCTACCTCTTCCAACGTGCGGGAGCGGCCGTCCTCCAGGCCAAAGCGCAGGCTGAGCACCTTTTCCTCGCGGGGGGTGAGGGTGTCCAGTACATCCGCAAGCTGTTCCTTCAAAAGGGTATGGGAGGCTGCGTCCTGCGGGGCGGGGGCGTCGTCATCGGGGATGAAATCCCCCAAATGGCTGTCCTCCTCTTCGCCGATCGGCGTTTCCAAAGAGACGGGCTCCTGCGCAACCCGCATGATCTCCCGCACCTTGTCCACCGGCATGTCCAATTCTGCGGAGATCTCCTCCGCGCTCGGCTCGTGCCCGTTGGTGTGCAGCAGCTGGCTGGAGACTTTCTTTACCTTGTTGATGGTCTCCACCATATGGACCGGGATACGGATGGTCCTCGCCTGGTCCGCTATCGCGCGGGTGATCGCCTGCCGGATCCACCACGTCGCATAGGTGGAAAATTTAAAGCCCTTGGTATAGTCGAACTTCTCCACCGCCTTGATCAGGCCCAGGTTGCCCTCTTGGATCAGGTCCAAGAACTGCATCCCACGGCCCAGATAGCGCTTGGCAATGCTGACGACCAAGCGCAAGTTGGCCTCTGACAGGCGCTTTTTCGCCGCTTCATCCCCCTCCTTGATCCGGATAGCCAGGTCGATTTCCTCTTCCGGGGAAAGCAGCGGCACGCGGCCGATCTCTTTCAAATACACCTTTACAGGGTCGTCAATCGCAATGCCCTCGGTGCTGAGGCTGGATTCCAGATTTTCGTCGGAGGCAGCTTCGGCGGCAAAATCGATGTCGTCCAAGGGAGCGTCTGCAAAGTCTTCAATAATTTCCACTCCCTGCGCTTCCAAGGTGTCGTAAAATTTTTCAATCTGTTCCGGCTCAAAGTCCAGCTCGCCAAGAGCGTCGAGAATCTCTTTTGTAGAGAGCTGCCCTTTTGCCTTCCCCTGTTCAATCAATTCTCGAATGACCGTTTTCTTGTCCGGTGTTGCTCCTGTTCCCATTTGTAAATCCCCCTATTTCTTCTTCGCCTTTAGTTCCGCCAGATACGCTTCAATGCTCTGCGTCGGAACCGAGGCGGCATCCTCCAGGCGGAGTTTTGCATGTTCCTGTTCAATAACTTCGATATATTCCTGTGCATCCTGCCAGGTGGCGGATACATCGTGATATTTGGCAAAAATGCGGGCGATTGCTCCGATTTCATCCACGGAGAAGTCCCCCGAAATATCTGTAAGGCTATAGTCCTTGCCATCCATAATTTTCCCCATAATCACCTGATATACGCGGCGATTAAACGAAGTGGAAAATTTTTCAGGCGGCAAACGGGTATAAATCTCTTTGGCATGGTCGGGATATTTGACCACATAGGCAAGCAACGCTTCTTCTGCGCTGGCGGCCCGCAAATGTTTGACCTTTTCGGGGTTGATGTCGTCCCCAATCCCAGCGGTCTGCTGCTGAAAGGTGCGAAATTGCTTTTGCTGCTGTTGCTTCTGGCGCTTCTTGCTGTTTTTGTCCACCTGCATCATGATGGCGGAGCGGTCGATGCCAATTTCCTCTGCAAGCCTTCCCGCATAGACCTCCTGCTCCATGCGGTTGCCCAAGGTAGCCAAGAGCTCTGCCGCGCCGGTCAAATAGGCGACGCGCCCGTCCGCGCTCTCCATATTGCAATTCCTTCGGATCTTTGCTAAGCGGTACTCGATGTCATTCCCGCAGGCGTCCAAAAGCTGTTTAAAGCGGGCAGGCCCCTGTTCCCCGTAGGAGCGTATGTACTCGTCCGGGTCCTTGCCGCCCACGATATTGAGCACCTTCACCAGCAACCCGGCTTCGCGAAGCATCGGGATTGCCCGCGCCGTGGCCTTTTGGCCCGCTTCATCCGCGTCGTAGCAGATCACCACTTCTTTCGCATAGCGGGACATCAGGCGCGCTTGCTCCATGGTCAAAGCCGTCCCAAGCGTGGCGACCGCATTGGTGAACCCCGCTTGATGCAGGGAAATCACGTCCATATAGCCCTCGGCCAGAATCAGCTGCTGCCCCCCCTGGTTCTTTGCAAAATTGAGTGCAAACAAAGCGTCACTTTTGCGAAAAACCAGCGTATCAGAAGTATTCAAATATTTGGGCTTTGCATCGGTGAGCACACGCCCGCCAAACGCAATGACATTGCCGCGCAAGTCGATGATCGGATACATCACCCGGCCGAAAAAGCGGTCCAACGCACGTCCACTGCGCCCTTTAAACGCCACATTCGCCTGGATCATCTCCGCCTCTTGATAACCCTTCTTGGCTAGAAAGTCCACCAAGGCAAAGCGGGACGGCGGCGAATACCCCAGCCCAAAGTGACGGATGGTCGCTTGCGTCAACCCGCGGCCGCGCAGATAGGAAAGCCCCGGCGCGCCCTGCTCGGACATTAGCACGGAATGATAGAACCGCGCCGCCTCGCGATTGATTTCCAAGATCCGCGCGCGCAGCTTTGCCATCCCATCGTCCACGCGGTCCTCCGGCACCTGCAAGCCGGCACGCTGTGCGAGGAAGCGCACCGCTTCCATGTAGTCCAAATTCTCGATGCGGCGGATAAAGGTGATGACATCCCCGCCCACACCGCAGCCAAAGCAATAAAACGAGCCGTTTTCCGCGTACACATTAAAAGACGGCGTTTTCTCATGGTGAAAGGGACACAGCCCGACCATATTCCTGCCGCTGCGCCGCAGGCTGACATACGAAGACACCACATCGACAATATCGCTGCGCATCTTCAGCTCCTGCAAAAAAGCTTCCGGCAAAGGCATTGCCATTCCTCCGATTCAATTCCATCAATAGTGACTCCACGCCTCCGGGATGTAAATATTCTCAAACAGACGGATGGCATAATGATCTGTCATACCTGCGAGATAATCGCAGGCGGCGCGCTCACACCCCTCCTCTTCCGCAATACGCTTCATGTCCTCCGGAAGGTGATCAGGGTTTTTTAAGTAGGTAAAGAGGATTTCGATCAAGGTTGGGACCTTTTTCTCCTCCCCCTTCGCGTAGGGATTATAATAAACCTGTTGGTACATAAACGTATTCAGCTCGTCAAAAGCTTCCTGGCATTCGGGGTCCATGCGGATCTGCCCGTCCTGGCTGTTATCCACCACCGCATTGACCAAGCGGTTGATCCGGGCGGACTTGCTCGTCCCTAAGAGGTCCGTGATCGCTTTGGGAATCTGCGATTCCTCCAAAACACCGGCCCGCTCCGCATCGTCGATGTCGTGGTTGATATAGGCAATGCGGTCTGCATAGCGCACGATCCGCCCCTCTAGCGTAGCGGCCTCCTGTCCGTGCGTGTGGTGCAATATACCGTCGCGCACCTCTTTGGTCAGGTTGAGCCCTGCGCCATTCTTTTCCAGCTTTTCCACCACGCGAACGCTCTGCTCGTAGTGGCGGAACCCGCCGGGCAGAATCTCATTCAGCGCCCGCTCCCCGGCATGTCCAAATGGCGTATGCCCGAGGTCGTGCCCCAAAGAGATCGCCTCCGTCAAATCCTCATTCAGCCGCAGCGCCCGCGCAATCGTGCGCGCAATCTGCGCAACCTCCAACGTATGGGTCAGGCGCGTCCGATAGTGGTCGCCCTCCGGAGACAAAAAGACCTGCGTCTTTCTCTTCAAGCGGCGGAATGCCTTACAGTGGATAATCCGGTCCCGGTCCCGCTGATAAGGCGTGCGGAGCTCACACTCCTCTTCCGGGCGGTCCCTGCCCTTTGTGTTGCGTGAAAGAGCGGCATACGGCGATAGCGTCTGTTCTTCGATCTGTTGGGTCCGTTCTCTGACATTCATATCCGGCGCACCTTCTTTCCTACAAAGATCGGACCAGTCTCTGGAAAATGTCCCCCGCAAGATTCTATTCCTTTTTCCATAAGCGGGCAGATCTCTCCAAAGAACCTGTCGCTATTTATTTTATACGCGGCAAAGAGCAAATTTCCTGCATAATTTTTATAAAACCTGAAAAAATTTTTTGCCCTCCTCCTGCACCTCAACGGAGCCGCAGGTTGCGTCCGCCAACTTTGGCCGCATACGCCCCAAATCGGCGTCGGTCAGATGGAAATACATGGTTACACGCTCGCCAAACACAGTATCATCTACCGTCCCGCCGCATTCCGGGATCAACGCCTGCAGCCGCCCATATTGGTTATAGTCGCAGGAAAGCGACGCCATAACGCATTCACGCATGGTGACAATCCCAGCAGCTTCCAGCGCAATGGAAGCCCCATGCGAATAAGCGCGCACCAAGCCGCCCGCGCCCAGCAACACGCCGCCAAAATACCGCGTAACCACCACGACGGTGTCCGTGACGCCGGACTTTTGCAGGACATCCAGGGTGGGAATCCCCGCTGTCCCCTGGGGTTCGCTGTCGTCGGAATAGCGCTTGATCTGCCCGTCACGCAAGCAATATGCATAGACATTGTGGGTCGCATCCCAGTATTTCGCCTTCATCTCATTGATGAAGGCAACGGCCTCTTCTTCGGTCTTTACAGGGGCCGCATGGCCGATAAAACGCGAGCGGCGTTCCACAAACGCATCCTCCGCCCGCTTCAGAACGGTTTTATACTCTGTCATAACGCGCCTCCGATGGATTCAGAAAAAGCAGAAGGCGACGCAAAATCACTTTGCGCCGCCCAGTTCATCAAAAAGAAACCCGAATTATTTTTTGTCCTGCATGCCATAACGCTTTTTGAACATATCAACACGACCGCTCGTATCGACCAGCTTCTGCTTACCAGTAAAGAACGGATGGCATTTGGAGCATATTTCAACGCGGATGTTTTCCTTCGTGGATCTCGTCTCAATCACGTTGCCGCAAGCGCAGGTAATCGTCGTTTCTTTGTACTTCGGATGGATCGCTTCCTTCATTTCTGTCACCTCTTTCACCCAAACTGCAACCTAACGTTTGAATTTTAACATAGAACGACTAAAAATGCAAGTGGTAATCCCACAATTTTTCTGCAATTCAATTTGCCGACTGTTGGCGGATGTACTGTGCGTATTCCTCCAAACACATGGAGTATTCCCGCATCTTGACCGCATTCTCCGTTCCAACATACCGGAAGCAAGAAGGCGTATAGGCGGTCCCGGTGGCGCTGGTCTTGTTCTCTGGGTAACGGAGCACGAATCCATAGTTCACACAATTTCGCATCAGCCATTGGTACGCCTGGGACTGCTCAAAAGGCACATCCTCTCCGGATGAAGAAAAGTCCACCAGCATCCCCGTCTGCCGTTCGTTGTAACCGCCGCGGCCGACCGTCTTCTCCGCCTGGTCTTCTGCGCGCACACGGCTGTATCCCTCCTGCTCCATCAGCTGCTGCACGGCCGCCTGGTACTGGGCATCCTGTTCCTCTTTGGAGATATAGCCCCCTGCGATCTCCAAGGCGATTCCATCTGCCCGCGCATCCTCCACCATTTTTGAAAGGGCTTCCACAATGCGCTCCTCGAAGGAGAATCCCTCGTATTCCTCCAATTGGACCGTAAAGTCATCCGGAAGCGGCGTGTCCAGATTCACCACCACCAAATTAAACGTATTGTCATACACGGGTAATTCCGCCTCCGACGATACCGGCGGCTGGGAGGACACAGGCGCACTGCTCGGTTCTTCCGCAAACGGCTGTTCAATCTCTATCCAAGCTAAAACTGCACCGGCCGCGATCGATATACACAGCGCAACCACAACAAAGGTCATCACAATTTTAATTTTGCGTACCTGGTCCGCCTTTTTCCAGCTGGCACGCGATTTGACCACCTTTTCCCCTTTGTTTTTGCGCATCCCATCATCCCCTTTCCACAAGAAAAAATCCATTTTTGTACTTATTGTATCGCGAAACCTAATTTTTTTCAATAAATAGGCATTTCCTTGTACAGGAAATGGAAATAATAATTTGGGATTGCTTTCTTGACGCAACATCTAGTATACTATATATTGAAATAATTTTAAATTTCAAGGATGGCGTTATTTATGAGAAAGACAAAAATTATCTGTACGCTTGGACCTGCGACGGACAATGAATCGGTTCTGCGGGAATTGATGCTTGCAGGGATGGACGTCGCCCGCCTGAACTTTTCTCATCAAACCAATGCAGAGCAAAAAGTCCGGATCGACATGGTTAAAAAACTTCGTGAAGAGCTAAATCTTCCGGTTGCGCTCCTTTTGGACACCAAGGGTCCGGAAATTCGCACGGGGAACTTCTCCCAGAAAAAGGTCACACTGAAAGAAGGGCAAACCTTTACACTGACAACCCGTGATGTGGAAGGCGACGACAAAATCGTCAGCATCACCTTCCCGCGCCTGCCCCAGGAAGTGGCAACCGGCTCGAAGATTCTGATCGATGATGGCCTGATTGAATTGCGCGTGGACTCCTGTACGGATACCGACATCATCTGCACCGTTGTGAACGGAGGCGACGTCTCCTCCCATAAGGGCATCAACGTCCCTGGCGCGCATCTCTCGCTTCCTTTCATCAGCGAAAAAGATAAAGAGGACCTCGCCTTTGGCGTGGAACAGGGCTTCGACTTTATTGCGGCTTCGTTCACCCGCACGGCCCAGGATATCCTTGACCTGCGCGCAGAATTGGAAAAGCACGATTGCCATAACATCCGCATCATCGCAAAAATTGAAAATGCGGACGGCGTCGATAACATCGATGAGATCCTCCGGGTTTCCGATGGCATTATGGTCGCCCGTGGCGACCTCGGCGTTGAGATCCCTCTGCAGGAAATTCCAGTCATCCAAAAGAAACTGATTAAAAAGGGCTATAATGCTGGCCTTCAGGTGATCACCGCCACGCAGATGCTCGACTCCATGATGAAGAACCCGCGTCCTACCCGCGCCGAGGCAACCGACGTTGCCAATGCAATCTATGATGGCACCAGCGCGATTATGCTTTCCGGTGAAACGGCCGCGGGCAAGTACCCGATCCAGGCGCTCAAAACCATGTCTACCATTGCGGAACGTACGGAAGAGGATATCGACTACAAAGGGCGTTTCAAAAAGCGCGATATCGACGAACAGCCGAACGTGACCTCTGCAATTTCCCATGCCACCGTTACAACCGCGCACGATCTCGGCGCTGTAGCGATCATGACTGTATCCAAATCCGGTAAGACTGCGCGCATGATTTCGAAATACCGTCCGTGCTGTCCCATTATCAGCGGCACAACAGACCCCACGGTCCTCCGTCAGATGAACCTCTCCTGGGGCGTCATCCCGATCATGGTGGACGAAAAAGACAACACGGATGAGCTGTTCAACCACGTCGTAGACGTTGCACGCAACAGGGGCCTCGTGAAAAACGGCGACTTGACCGTTATCACTGCCGGCGTACCGCTCGGAGTCTCCGGCACCACCAACCTTTTGAAGGTTCAGCTGGTTGGCGACGTTCTTCTCTCTGGCATGGGTGTGACGAAAAACATTGCTTGCGGCAATCTTTGCGTCTGCAATAATGAAGAGGAAGCGCTCGCCAAGTTTAAAACCGGCGATATTCTGGTCATCCCGCAAACGACCAACCGGGTGCTCAACTTGATGAAGTCTGCAACCGGTATTATCACCGAGCAGGGCGGCGCCAACTCGCATGCAGCGATCGTCGGGCTTGCGCTGGATAAGCCGGTCATTGCCGGCGCGGAACATGCCACACAGATTCTGAAAAGCGGCACGACGGTTACGCTGGATGCATCCCGTGGCATTGTTTTCAGCGGAATTACACAGCAATAAATCATATAGACGCATTCGATTCAACAGAAAGCCTGTACCGACTACAACAGCGGTACAGGCTCTTATTTTGTCTTCCCTGGCCAAGCATTCCCGGAAGACATCTCTTATAAAATAATATGGAATTGCCAAAGGGCTTTTCCTTAAACCCTTTACTCCGTGCGTCCTACGTCATTGATCCTGCGGATCACGCGGCAGGGATTGCCGACCGCGACGCAGTTTTCCGGAATATCCTTTGTGACGACGCTTCCCGCTCCGATCACGCTCCCTCTTCCAATTCTTACGCCAGGCAAAAGGATAGCTCCTCCGCCAATCCAGCAACCGTCCCCGATCGTCACTGGAAGCGCGTATGTCCTGCAAAAATATTCGCCGCTCTCCGGGTCCCAATCGGGCGTCAGGCGCTCCTTCAGCTCCACCGGATGTGTCGCTGTATAAATCTGCACATTTGATGCAATCAGCACATTGTTACCAATTTCAATCCGATTGCAATCTACAAAGGTACAGTTCATATTGATCGAGACATTGTTGCCAAGGTAGATATTGCATCCATAATCGCATGTGAAAGAGCTTCCAATGGATACATTGGACCCGATTCCGCCCAACATCTCCTCTAAAATTTTCCGTTTCTCTTCCTTCTGATCGTATGGCAGGGCATTGTAGGCGGCTAAAAGCCTCCGTGCCTTGCTCTTAAAGCCCAAAAAGATGGGTGCATGGCAATCATACCATTCCCCCGACATACACTTCTCCCATTCGTTTTTCATGAATATCACGCCTTCCCTTTTCTATGATCTTCAAATCAACCATGCACAAAATTATAACCGGAACGATTTTGCGGTTTTTCTATCCTATGCAAGCATGTGCAGCATCAATCCCTCACTCCATTCCCTATATGATAAAAGATGTCCCAAAGCAAGCAGAACCATCTGTTGCCCTGAGACACCTTCAATCTTTATGCAATTATACAGGATGTACCTGCTTTTCCGCATTGGACAGCGCGCTGTTGATGCCATATTCCGCATCCCTACGCTTTTTGAAAAAGTCCAATGCCACCTTCGGGAACTGTGCATAGGAGAGCACGTCCTCTTCCTGCTCAGACCACTCAGCGATCTCCGAACGAAGCTTCTCCAGCTCCGGCTCCAGCAAGTCAGCCGGGCGGCAGGTGATCGGCTTCTCGTCGCCAATGATCTTCTTGCGGAACTCCGGATCGATGGTCACCGGCGTGGTACCGTATTTCCCAGCGACAAGATCCTTGAATTCCTTTGTGCACATCTTATAGCGTTCGCCGGTGATGACGTTATACACTGCCTGTGTACCGACAATCTGCGAGGTCGGCGTAACCAGCGGCGGATAGCCAGCGTCCTTGCGCACGCGCGGCACTTCTTTGAGCACATCTTCGAGCTTATCCGCCTTGCCCGCCTGCTTCAACTGAGACAGCAGATTGGACAGCATGCCACCCGGGACCTGATACACCAACGCTTTGGTGTTGGTCGCCAGCATGGACGGGTCCAGCAGGCCGCTTTCAATATACTTCGCGCGCAGCGGCATGAAATACTCGCGAATTTCATTCAACAATTTGAGGTCAAGGCCGGTATCGTATTTGGTGCCCTGGAGGGCCGCCACCATGGACTCGGTCGGCGCATGCGAAGTGCCCAGCGCCAGCGGCGACATTGCCGTGTCGATCATATCCACACCGGCCTCAATGCCCTTCAGCATGCACATGCAAGCCAAGCCGGATGTATAATGCGTATGCAATTGGATCGGAATCTTGACCGCACCCTTCAACGCCTTGACCAAGTCATAGGTCTCATAGGGAGTGAGCAAAGCGGCCATATCCTTGATGCAGATGGAATCCGCACCCGCATTTTCAATGCGCTTCGCGTATTTCACATAATAGTCCGTGGTAAAGACCGGACCGGTGGTATAGGAAATGGCAACCTGCGCATGGCCGCCTTCCTTTTTCGCCGCGCGGATGGCGGTCTGTAAATTCTTAATATCGTTCAGCGCGTCAAAAATACGGATGATGTCGATGCCGTTTGCAATGGAACGCTGCACCAGATATTCTACAACATCGTCCGCATAGTGGCGGTATCCCAGCATATTCTGGCCGCGGAACAGCATTTGCAACTTGGTATGCGGGCAATGCTTGCGGATGGTGCGCAAACGCTCCCATGGATCTTCATTCAAAAAGCGCAAGCAGGCGTCATAAGTCGCGCCGCCCCAGCATTCCAACGAATGATAGCCGACTTGATCCAGCTTTTCCAAAATCGGCAACATATCGCCGATCGGCATTCTGGTGGCAATCAGGGACTGGTGCGCGTCACGAAGTACCACTTCGGTAATTCCAATTTTTTTATTAGCCATAGTTTTGATATGTCCCTCCTAAATGTTATTCAATGAAAAGCTCTTACTGGAGGGAAACAAGCGCCGTTCCGGACTCAACGCTGTCGCCCTTGTTGACATGGACAGCCGCAACGGTCGCGTCATGGGGTGCCATAATCTCATTTTCCATCTTCATCGCTTCCAAAATCACCAGGATGTCGCCCTTCTTGACCGCCTGGCCAACCTTTACATCAATGGACATAATCGTGCCCGGCATGGGAGAAGAAATGACCTCTGCGCCGGCAGCCGGCGCAGGCGCTTTCGGAGCGGGAGCCGCCTTGGGCGCCGGAGCGGCAGCCGGGACCGCAGGAGCAGCACCGCCGCTGACCTCTTCCACCTGCACATCATAAGGCGTGCCGTTTACCGTAATTCTGAGCGTTTTCATATTGTGATCCTCCTGACAGTAATGACAAAATTTTAATGCTTAGATCTGAATATTCGAATGCTTCTTCGGCAATCTGGAAACGCGCTTTCCTTCCAACATTTCAAGGTTGGCGATCACTTTCACGCGCGTTTCGGCCGGGTCAATGATATCTTCAATAAAGCCTTCGGCAGCCGCTGCAAACGGCGTTGCCTCGGTTGCTTTGTATTCCTCAATCAGCTTGTTGCGGGCCTCTTTGGTATTCCCGGATTTCTTCAGCCGGTCGCTCCACAGGAACATCGCCGCTGTCTGCGGCGCCAACGGGCAAACAACCGCATTGGCCCAGGCCATCGTGTAGTCGGCATTCGCACCGCGTCCAGCAATTGCAACATACACCGGGCCATATGCTTCGCCCGTGATCACGGTAATCTTTGCCGTGGTCGCCTCCGAATAGGCGTTGCTTAACTTCGACGCTTCACGCACCGAAGTGAACTCTTTCGCATCCACCAGCGTGACCACCGGGATGGAAAACGCATCGCAGAAACGAACAAACCGCGCCGCTTTGGAGCAGGAATCTACGTCCAGCACCCCGTTCAATGCAGTAACGCCCACTGTAGAGCCGCCAATCTGCGTCAGACCTGTGACCGCAGATGTGCCAAACGCACCGTTTAACTCCATAAAGCTTCCCTTATCGGAAATCGCCTCTACGATCTTCTTTGCATCCGCTCCGGCCGCGATAGCCGTATCCGAAGGATCGGAAGATTCAAACACCGGCGCGCCGGCCAAATTATTGGAAGGCAAAACGGCAAGTAACTTGCGTACCTGCATCATTGCCTCCTGATCGTCTTTCGCCACCACATGGCAGATGCCCAGCTTTGCGGCATCTTCTACCGTACCGTCTTTGCCCGTGGTATCAATCGTCAGCTGCGCCGTTTTCGTCATGACAACAATATCGGCACTCGCCGCGATCATTGCAGAAGTGCCCAGGCAGGGGCCAAGCACAAGGGAAATCTGCGGAACAACACCGGAAAGGTTGTTGTTTCCCAATAAGATCTCCCCATAGGCGGCCAGCATATCCGCTCCTTGGTTTAAGCGGCCTCCGATGGAATCGTAGATCCCCACCACCGGCGAGCCGGTCTTGACCGCCAAATCATAAATCTTTTTGATCTTCGCTGCCTGCGCCTTCGACATTGCGCCGCCATCCACATCGCTGTTCTGGACAAAGGCGTACGCCGGGCAACCATCCACTTCGCCGTAGCCGGCAACCACTTCTGCAGAGCCGTCGCCCGACTTTGCAAAGCCGTCAACCTCATTAAAGGTTCCTTCGTCAAACAAAGCGGTGATACATTGGAACCCCTTTGTTTTTGCCGCAGCCTCGCGAAACGCTTGTAGCCGTTCTGCACTGCTTCCTGTGCTCATGATGATAACTCCTCCATTCTATCAATTGGTGCCACCCTGCTTGTCCACCAGAACAACGGAGCAGAGCAGATAAAAATTCCATAAAAACATTCCGCAATAAAATAAATAGATTATTACAATTGTTTTTATTATAATATATTCCAAAAGTCTTGACAAGAGTTTCTTGGGCAATTCGTCCTCAATCTTTACAGATTTTTACAATTTTTGACAAATCACAAACAAACTTTCTCCCTTCTGCGAGGAATCCGGATGCTTTTAACAGCGTTCCTAAGCCTGGAACTTCGGTTTCGATGCGGTAGGCTCCCTTGTTTGCGCCATAGGACGCGGCCGCACGCATCAAACTGTCCGAACAGATCCGGGCGTTTAAGTCCGGCTGCTCCAGATTGGAACCGAACACCTCCATCTTCCGCATCCGCAGAACAGAGTCCTTTACATCCACAGCCACATAGCCGAGTTCATCGGCCGGATCGCCCATCATCAAAACGGCGGCGTGGTCTCCTTTGTCCGGCAGGTCTGCCAGCAGCTCTTGGACCCGCTTGGGATCTTGCAGCGGAAGTATGGTAATCATGTTTTGTTTCCCCTTTCCGATTCATTTGGTTTTGTTGCGCCCGTTTGTCCGCTTTCGCGCCCGCCATCAGGCGCTTGACTTCATCGGCTGTGAGCTCCCGCCATTTTCCCGGCTGAAGCATCCCAAGGCGCACGGGGCCAATGGCAATCCGTTTGAGACGTGCGACTTCAAGTCCCAATGCCTCGCACATTTTCCGGATTTCGCGGTTGCGCCCTTCATAGAGCACCATTTCCAGCACCACGCGCCCAGGTTCCTGGGAAAGCACCCGCACATCGGCTGGGGCCGTCTTTCTGCCCTCGATCTCTATGCCCACCGCCATCTGCGTGAGCTGGTCTTCTGTAATCGAAGGCCGCACGGTTACGCGGTATGTCTTCGGCACATGCTTGGAAGGATGCATCATCGCGTTGGCAAACGCGCCGTCATTTGTCATCAGCAGAAGTCCCTCGGAGTCCCGGTCGAGCCGTCCCACGGGGTAAACCCGCTCTGGAATTTCCTGGACAAGTTCTGCCACGCATTTGCGGTCCATCTCGTCGCTCATCGTCGTAATAAAGCCGCGCGGTTTGTGCAGCATAATATACACTTCCTGCACATGGGATTCCACCGGCTTCCCCTTCACCGTGACCTTGTCCTTTTTGGGGTCTACCTTATCCCCAATCTTGGCCACAGACCCATTGACGCGCACTTCGCCGGCCGCGATCATCTCCTCCGCCTTGCGCCGGGAGGCAATGCCGCAGTCGGCGAGCATTTTCTGTAATCGTACCTCTTTAGCCATCCATTCAACATCCTTTACCAATTTCATTCGATCTGAAAAAAGGTCCGCACGGCCTCCACCAGCCGTTCCCATAAGCTCTTTTCCCTGGGAGCCTGTTCCGCGCATCCCTGTGCGGTCAAAACAGTTTCCGCGATCTCCTCCCCGTCCAGGATATAGCGCACCCGGCCCACCGCCTGTTGTTCCATCACAGGCGCATATACAAAACGCGGCAATTCCACAATGCGCCTGACCCGTTCGGCGGCGCCCCGTGGGATCACAGCCACCTCGCCTGCGCTCCCCCGCACCTGAACCGAACGGGCCAACCCGCCGGTGACCGGAAGGCTTGCCATATACCCGCTGTCGTCCACTGGGTAGCACTCCAATTTGGAAAACCCATCATTCAAAAGCGCCATATGGTCGTTCCAATCATCCGGGGCGTTCAGCGTCACCGCAATCAAACGGATACCGTCGCGCTCCGCCGCTGAAACGAGGCAGCGCCCCGACTTTTTTGTAAAGCCGGTTTTCACACCAGTACATCCCTCATACAAGTTCAAAAGCTTATTGTGATTGGTATACCTGCGGGTTTGATCCGGGGTTATGAAAGAAATATTCATCGCTTTCTGGCCCACAATGGCGGCAAAATCCGGATTTTTCATAGCCGCCGCAGCCAAAGTCGCCATGTCGCGCGCCGTAGAATAATGCGCGTCGTCGTCCAGACCAGAAGGGGTGACAAAATGCGTATGTTCCATGCCCAGCTCCTGGGCACGCTGGTTCATTTTCTCTGCAAAAGCTTCCGTTGATCCAGAAATCGCGATGGCCGCAGAATTGGCTGCATCATTGCCAGAGACAATGAGCATCCCCGCCGCCAAACTTTTCAGAGTCAGCTGATCGCCAGGCTGCAACCCCATGGACGAACCTTCCACACGCACCATTTCATCGGTAATGGTAACCACTGGATCGTCCGTCGCCGCGGTCTCCAAGGCGATCAAAGCGGTCATGATCTTGGTTGTACTGGCCATGGACCGTTGTTCGTCCGCGTTTTTCTCGTAGAGCACCTTTCCGCTGTCCGCATGGATCACAATCGCCGCCTGCGCGGAGACTTGAGGCCCCCCTTCCGCAAATGCGGCCGGAGCGGCACTGACGGATAGAAAAAAGCTCACAACGCCTGCCAGAATTGCACATAATGATTTTTTACACAAAGCAACCACCTGCCCATAAAGGTATATGCAGGCGGCTGCGCAATTTAGTATTCGATTTTATTCGGCTGGGGATTCCGCCGCTTTCTCCGCTTTTTTCGCCTTTTTTTCTTCGCTTTTCTTGCTCACAATCCCGCTGATCTTATCCACAACGTCCGGCACCATGCCGACAATCCGGTCAGCCGAGCTATTATACGGGTCGATCTGCAAAAGCTTGACATTGCCGTTGGAGATCGTAAGAAACGCAATCGGATTGATGGAGATCCCTGCGCCCGTGCCGCCGCCGAAAAATTCTTTTTCGCTCTGCACCTTGGAGGGGAAATCCGAGCCGCCGGAGGCAAAGCCATAGGAAATTTTCGAAATGGGTATGATGATGGTTCCGTCCGGGGCCGTAATCGGGTCCCCCACAATGGAATTGACGTCCACCATCTGCTTGATTTTTTCCAAAGTGGTATTCATCATGCCTTCAATTGGATGGTCGCTCATTTTGATACACCGCCTTTTTCAATTTGGTTTGCTTCTTTTATCCACATACCGTAAAAGGTTGATCCGGGCAAAATTTTGTTTTAGGATGTGCTCTGAACCGCTTGTCCGCCTTCTTTTTGCAGCTGCACCAGGTGCACAAGCGCCCCGAGCACACCGCTGATCAAAAACAAAAGCCGGATATGCGCCTGAAAGTCCAAAACAGCGCTGCTTTCCTTTTGATCAAAGTCCGGCGTAATCTGCACATGGTACCGTTTACAAATACAATTGTGCAAAAAAGCGCTCAACGCCGTACAGACAATCCCGCATACATACCCGTAGTTCACGGCCGCCTGCGCCGCATCCTCATCCGCCACCAGGATCTCAAGGTGCAGACGTGTCACCACCAAATGCGAAAATAGCCTGCGCGCCGTCCTCGTGGCCACTTCGCCAACTTGGCGCAAAAGCTTCAATAAGCCGGAAATGCCCTTCTCTTCCAGTATCTCCTGAAATTTTGATTTCTTGTGCTCCTCCGGTTCCTTTTTCTCGGATTCAGGGAACTCTTTCGCCTCTTTCTTGGGCTTTTCCTTGGGAGGCGCCACTTGATAGGTGAAAAACAGATACCGGATTTTGATCGTGAATTCTTTTTGGAAGCCTACAACGATCGTAACCGGGCAGAGCAAGAGCAGAAACAATGCGAGCAGAATTCCCGCTACAATCCAAACAGCTATCATAAGCGCCCCCTAGCTCTGTTCCACTTCCTCACCGGCTTCTTCTTCCTCCGTTTCCTCCTGTTTATGCGGTAAAGGAGGAAGTTCGCTTAGAGAAGAGATATTGAGGCAGCGCAAAAAATCGGAGGTTGTCCCATATAAGAGCGGTCTGCCCGGCAACTCCAATCTTCCCCGTTCCTCAATCAACCCTTTTGCGGTCAAGCTTCCCAACACGCCGGAACAGTCCACGCCGCGAATCTGTTCCACAAACGCCTTAGTCACCGGTTGGTTGTAGGCGACAATCGCCAAAACCTCCATGGCGGCCTGGGAAAGCGGCGTGTTCCTGCGCAGGTCGAGCGCCTGGCGCACCTCCTCCGCATACGCGGGGTTGCTGCACATCTGGTAAGAGTCCTCCAATTTGACGATCCGGACGCCACCGTCCTCCGTATTAAAATCGTCCATCACACTCTGCATCAATTTGGCGGCGGTTGTCCGGTCCAGGGAAAGCACCTGCGCCACGCGATCCGTCGACACCGCATCCCCGCTGGCAAAGAGGATGGCTTCTATTGCTCCTCGGATCTTTTTGATTTCCAATGTCGTTCACCGCCGTCCATCAATTTTACGGTCGCCGTCCCGCCTTCGCCTTCAATGCGCACGCGCTTGCCTTTCACCAGCTCCAGTACGGCGAGGAAGGTCGCCACCAGATCGGACTTATCCCGTTTTTCTATGAAAAGGCTTTCATACTCCACCGCTTTCACTTTCCACAACCGGCGCAGCACATAGACAATCTGGGAAGCGACCGACACAATCCTGTGCGTGACGATCCCAGAAAACGATTGCGGGGAGGGCGGTGCAGCGCGCTTTCCACGCCCCGCCGCAGTTAAATACGCTTTTAAGAGTTCCCGCGGATCGTGGTGCCGCTTGTAACGCTTATCCGGCTCGATTTCGGCCGGTTCCCGCACATAGATATTGTAAGAAAACCGTTCCGCGAGCTGCGCCGCAACCTTTTTACACTCCTGGTATTCCAGCAACTGCCCGGTGAGTTCTTGACGAAGCGCCTCCATCTCCTCGTGCTTTGGAAGGAGGGAGACCGTTTTCATATATACAAGCCGCGCCGCCATCTCCAGGAATTCACTGGAGACATCCATGTCAGCCTCTTGCATGGCATTGATCTGCTCCATATATTGATCCAGAAGCTCGGAAATCTGTATATCACAGATGTCCAACTTATTCTTGGTGATCAGATAGAGCAAGAGGTCCAAGGGCCCTTCAAATGTTTCCAACTTATAGGATAGCTTTTCCATAGGGCCCTCGTATTATAACAGGCCAAACAGCTGGTATGGGAGCTGGGCCAGCCACATCACACCGTTGTAGCAGATGTTCTGCAAAAAGCTGATCGGGCCGTCCAACAGGCCCGTAAAAAGCACCAGCATCAGAACCATCATGATGATATTCTGGTACCGGTAATAACTGTACAGCGCCCGGTTCGAAAGGAATGCGCCCACGATCCGGGAACCGTCCAGAGGCGGGATGGGCAGCAGGTTGAACACCGCCAGGCCCACATTGATGATGATATAATATTGGAAGAACACCAGCACAAAGGTTGGCACGCTGAAATTCGTCGCCAAAAGGACGCCGATATAGATCAAAGCGCCGATCAGAGAGGCCAACAGATTGGAAACGGGTCCCGCCAGCGCTGTGATGGCCATCCCGCGCTTGGGATTTTTAAAATTGTTCGGATTGACCGGCACCGGCTTTGCCCAACCAAAGCCAAACAACAGCAGGAACAACGCTCCCAACGGGTCCACACTTGCTATGGGATTGAAGGTCAAGCGGCCCTGGTATTTGGCCGTATTGTCTCCAAGCTTATACGCCACCCACCCATGGGCAAACTCGTGCAAAGGCAAAATACAGAAAATGACGAACAACACCGCCACGATCTGCATCAGGATACTCATAAAATCGACCGAGCCACCGCTGAACAACGAGCGAATGACACTAAACAGCATAAAAACACGCTCCTTCTAAATATGATACATCCGCCCGGCGGAAAAACCAACCGATTAGGCCGTTGATGGACACCATGCTTTTCCAAGGAACCGCACAGCTCCTGTTTACTTCCATAGCAGCAAACGCTTTTTCCATTGCATCAAATGAGCGGCCGTACCTCTTATAGGTCATCACGTTTTGTCGTTTTATTATAATACGTTTGGCTTCAAAATACAAGATATGGGAGGCCAGCGCGCGATTTTGTGGAAATGTTTGCCGCTTTGCAAAATATTCTTGCGAAAAAGCTTGCAATTGCCAGAGGAATCTGCTAGAATACTACTGTTGTAATTTTGATAAGCCCGTTAAAGGAGGTGCAGACTCATGGCAAAATGTGATGTTTGTGGCAAGGATATTGCTTTCGGTATCAAGGTTTCTCATTCTCACAGACGTGCGAACAGAACTTGGAAGCCCAACATTCGTCGCGTGAAGGCGATTGTAAATGGCAGCCCCAAGCGTATTTACGCCTGCACCCGTTGCTTGCGTTCCGGCAAGGTTACCCGTGCCGTCTAAACTGAACAAAGAAGCTGAAAGGAGTCCTAAAGGGCTCCTTTTTCGTTATAATTTTATAAGAGAAGCGATAAAAGGCTGTTGAACACATCGAGACGGATGCGTTCAACAGCCTTTTTCGATTTTTTCCGTTATAGTCGCTCAATGCTTTTTCACGCTGAGTTTCTTTTCCGTGCCCGCACGCAAGCGCGCGATATTCGCATGATGTTTTCCGACCAGCAGCCCTCCCAGGAAAAGCGCCACAATCATGGTCAGGACGCAATACGTCGGGCTTCCAATCTGGAACATGCGGTAATCGACCAGATAGTTAAACACAAACGTGCAAATTGGGAATGCAATCCCAGCGCTGATCGATCCTGCCGATACAATGCGCGTCAGCAGGACAACCACAATAAACACCACAATCACAACAACAAAACTGCGCCAGTCGATCAGCAGAATGATGGACCAACTGGTCAAGACCCCTTTTCCGCCCCGGAAACCAAAGAACACCGGAAAGTCATGCCCCAATACACAGAAGATACCAGCCAAATACGCGCCGTACTGGACAAACTCCCACGAAGAGACACCCGCCAACGGATAGGCGGCCGCAAAATATTGGAACAGCAACCTCCCGATGAAGACCGCCAGCACCCCTTTGATAAAGTCAAACGCAAAGGTACAGGCCGCCGCCCGTTTTCCCACGGAGCGGAGGACATTCGTTGTTCCGGCATTGCCGCTTCCCATTTCGCGGATATCCTCGTGGCTGAACAACTTTGTAAAAATAATGGAAGAGTTGATGCTTCCCAGCAAATAGGAAATGACCATCGTCAAGATGGCCGGCAAGACAGCGCTCATGAAAATACCCATGGATCGTTCCCCCTACCTAAATCGTTTCAGCGGATCACTTATCCCCGCGCTCCCGGATAATAAAACGCACCGGAGTCCCCTCTAAGCCAAAGGTCTCACGGATACGGTTCTCCAAGTACCGCTGATAAGAGAAATGAAACAGTTCCGCCGAATTCACAAAGCAGACAAACGTTGGCGGCTTTGTGGAAGCCTGCGTCATGTAATAAATTTTCAGCCGCTTGCCCTTGTCTGTAGGAGGCTGCACGCGCGCAGTGGCCTGCGCCAGCACATCGTTGAGCATACCGGTGGCAATGCGCATGGCATTCGAATTCGCCACATGCTTAATCAACTCAAATAGGCGGTCGATGCGCTGCCCGGTTTTTGCCGACAAAAACAAAAATGGCGCATAGGACATGAAGGAAAAATCTTCCTCCAGCTTTTTGCGGTAGGCCGTCATCGTGCTCCCGTCTTTTTCGACCGCATCCCACTTGTTGACGGCAATCACGCAGCCTTTCCCCGCTTCATGCGCCAAGCCGGCCACCTTGGAGTCCTGATCCGTAAAGCCCACGGTTGCATCGATCATGATGACGCACACATCCGCACGCTCAATCGCCATCTGCGCCCGGATGACGCTGTACTTTTCAATGGAGTCATCCACTTTGTTGCGGCGGCGCAACCCGGCGGTATCAATCAAAATAAAGCGGCCGTAGGCATTTTCCACCTCCGTGTCGATCGCATCGCGCGTCGTCCCCGCAATGTCGGAGACAATGCAGCGGTTTTCCCCGGAAATCCGGTTGACCAGAGAACTTTTGCCCACATTCGGCTTGCCGATGATCGCCACACGGATCAGCTCCCCGTCCTCTTCCCCTTCCGGCTCTGCGGGGAGATACTCCACCACACGGTCCAGCAGATCACCGGTCCCGTGGCCGTGAACGGAGGAAACCTGGACAGGGTCCCCCAAACCAAGGTTATAAAACTCATAGAAATCCGCCGGCGGCTCGCCCACCGAGTCGCACTTGTTGACGCAGAGAATGACCGGACGGCCGCTCTTGAGCAGCATCGCCGCAATGTCGGCGTCCGTCGCCACCAGGCCGGAGCGGATGTCCGTCACCAATACAATCACATCGGCCGCATCGATGGCCAACTGCGCCTGCGCACGCATCTGCGAAAGGATCACATCGCTGGCGCTCGGCTCAATACCGCCGGTATCCACCAAAGAAAATTTGCGCCCTTCCCACTCGCAGTCTCCATAGATCCGGTCGCGCGTGACACCAGGCGTATCGTCCACGATCGACAGGCGCTGGCCGATCAGCTTATTGAACAACGTTGATTTGCCGACATTTGGCCTGCCGACAATCGCCACAACTGGCTTAGCCATGTTCTTCCCTCCCTACCACTGCGTCCAACAGCGCATAGCCGTCGTTTGGCACAGTGATGATTTGTATCTGCAATGCCTCCGACAATTCTTCCAGAGAAACGTCGTCGAGGAAGATATCCCCTTCCCTGCGGAGCATCACATCGGGCAACAAAAGTGCGTCGCCCAGTTCCCGGCCTTGGAGCTGCTTGAGGAGGTCTCCGCCTGTCACAAGGCCTGCCACTGTGATCGTGTCCCCGAAAAAGTCATTGACAATGGGGACCACATTGCATGTTAAATTATGACATCTTTGCCGCAGTTCGTCAAGCAGCGTATCCAGGAACGGGTGCGCGGCTACACCGGTGGCCAGCGTGACCTTGCGGGCGCTTGCCGGCGGGACGAAATCCTCCAACGCATCCAGAAATTCCTGCTTCAAGCTCGCCATCAGCCCCACGCCGTTTTCCAGCTGGTCAAAATCGCCGTAAAAGGGCGCGGGAGGAATCGGCAGCTGTGCCTTTAAGTAAAACTCGTCCGCCGCATAGCAGATGCGCTGGCCGTATTTCTGTTCACAGCGGTCTCCCCAGCGTTCCAGCTGGCGCACCACCGCCCGTGCGGTCTCCGAATCGTATCCGGTCAGCGGATACAACCCCTGCCGGTACTTGGTCAGCCCAAGCGGGACGACGGCCACGCTCTGCACGGAGGGCCACAAACTGGTCAGATCCTTCAACGTGCGGTCCAGCTCCTCCCCGTCGTTGATGTCCCGGCACAGCACAATCTGGCAGTTCAGCTTAATGCCAGCCTTCGCAAAACGGTAGAGGATATCCAACGATTTCCCCGCAAAGCGGTTCCCCATCATCTTGACCCGCAGTTCGGGATTGGTCGTATGCACGGAGATATTGATCGGGCTGATATGCATCTTGATGATGCGGTCCACCTCGCGCTCTTTCAGGTTCGTCAGGGTCACATAGTTTCCAAACAAAAACGAAAGGCGTGAATCGTCATCCTTAAAATAGAGGCTTTTCCGCAACCCCTTGGGAAGCTGGTCAATAAAACAAAAGATGCATCGATTGGTGCAGGAGTGCTGCTGATCCATCAGATACGTTTCAAATTCCAATCCGATGGATTCATATTGCCCTTTCCGAATCTGCACCGTGCGTTCTGCGCCTGCGCCGTCGCGCAGAACAATCGAGAGATGCCGGTCCGTCTCGTAAAAGCGATAATCCAAAATATCGCAGATTTCATTACCGTTGATGGAGAGCAGGGTTTCCCCAGGTCGGACCCCGGCATGGCTGGCAGGTCCCCCCGGCTCCACCGCTAGAATTTTTACAGGCATGTTCGTCCTCCTGTTCAGAGCAAAAAAATAGAGAAGGATCGCTCCTTCTCTACTCTTCAGAAATCAAAAATCAGGCTTCCTTCTTGATGACTTCTCTGCCGTTGTAATAACCGCAGTTGTCGCACACTCTGTGAGGCGCCTTGTACTCCCCGCACTTCGGGCATTTCATCAGTGCAGGAGCGTCGAGCTTCCACACATTGGAACGTCTCTTATTCTGTCTTGCGCTGGATACTTTCCGCTTTGGTACCGCCATGGTCAGCACCTCCTTATACAAAGCTTAGCTATCTATCAGTTGTTTAAGGACCTCCAAACGGGGGTCAATCTGATGTGTTTGACAATTGCATGCGCCTTCGTTCAGATTCTTCCCACACGTCGGACACAGGCCCTTGCAGTCTTCCTTACAGAGGAACTTTGTCGGAAGCTCCAACAAAATGTCTGTGCGGATCAACTCGTCCAAATCCAACTTGTAATCGTCTACCTGAATGTATTCGCCGCTGTCCTCTTCTTTTTCCAAGGACAACACCAGCACATGCGAAAAAGGATAGACATACCGCCGCTCCACCTGTGTTGCACACCGGTCGCACGGGATTGAAAACCGAAACGCTGCCTGTGCATGCAACTGCACCAAACCAGCATGGTTCTCCACACTGCCCGCGATCTCTACCGGCGAGACAAATGGATATACACCGTTTACATCGACAGACGACAGATCCATCGAACTGCGAAACGAACGGCTGGCGCCCTCCTGTAAAAAGACATCTTCCAGTTCCAGAAGCATTTTTCACACCTCGGCGCTACATTAGCTTATTATATAGGTTCCTGCTCGCTTTGTCAATACAATTTATCGGTAAAAATTTCAAAGATACACAAAATATACGCAAAGATGCCGCCGGCACCGCAAGAGCGCCGGCGGTATCGCCCACATGGAATGCTTAAATCTGCGTTGCGAGGCTTTCGATCCCCTCTGGGAGCTCGCTCTTATCCGCCGAAACCAGCAGGACAATGTTGACATTCGCCTCTTTGGAGAGCTTGTTCATCCGTTCGATCAGCTCTTCCAATGCTTTCATATCCTGGCCGATGATCTTCAACGTGGAATCCACGAAGATATCCGTCACATCGTAATTGCCTGCGCAGATCCCGCTGATGAATCCAGCCAAAGCATCCAAGCCGCTGATGCTGTAGCTATCGCTGTCCACGAGCCGTGCCTGATGGGAGATGTCATATGTCAGCTTCAAGCCCTTTTCAATGACAACTACATTTCCGTCAGAAGTCTTTACTGCCTCGTTTGCGCGCTCAATCAATTTCTTTGTTTTGCCGGAACCTTTTTTACCTACGATCAGAGTAACCATTGAAACTCCCCCTGTATGATAGTATTTCCGCATTGCGGATAAAATCGCCGGAATTATTTGTGGAGTCTTGCCTCAAGAGCTTCCTTCTGCTCCTCATAGCCGGGTTTTCCAAGCAGGGCAAACATATTCTTCTTGTAGCTTTCTACGCCGGGCTGGTCGAACGGATTTACGCCGAGCAGATAGCCGGAAATTGCGCAAGCCTTTTCGAAGAAATAGATCAGTGCACCCAGGGATTCCTCCGAGAAATCCGGAACATGGAGGACGATATTCGGCACGCCGCCGTCGGTGTGCGCCAATACGGTTCCCTCAAAGGCCTTCTCGTTGACATAGGACATGCTCTTGCCTTCCAGGAAATTCAGGCCGTCCACATTTTCGGGATCGTTGCCGATGTACAGCTCTTGCTTTGCCTTGTCAAACAGGACAACCGTCTCAAAGAGGGAGCGGCGGCCCTGCTGGATGTATTGACCCATGGAATGCAGGTCTGTGGAGAACACCACCGATGCCGGGAACAGCCCCTTATTATCCTTGCCTTCGCTCTCGCCGTAAAGCTGCTTCCACCATTCGCACATCATCGTATAGCAGGGCTCATAGCTGACGAGGATTTCGATCTCCTTGCCCTTGCGGTAGAGCATATTGCGCAGTGCAGCGTAAAGGTAGCACGGATTGGTAAACATATCGGCATTGTTATATTCCTGCTGCGCCTTTGCAGCGCCAGCCATCAGCGCGTCAATGTCCGCGCCGCTGACGGCGATCGGCAGCAGGCCAACGGCTGTCAGAACGGAATAACGTCCGCCAACATCATCCGGAACAACGAAGGTCTCATAGCCTTCCTTGGTAGCGAGCTGTTTGAGGGTGCCGCGCGCCTTATCGGTGGTGCAGTAGATGCGTTTTCTCGCCTCTTCCTTGCCGTACTTCTTCTCCAGGAACTCGCGCAGGACGCGGAACGCAATTGCGGGCTCCGTCGTCGTGCCGGACTTGGAGATCATGTTGATGGAGACGTCCTTGCCCTCGCAGATCGCCAGCAGCTCGCTCAATGCAGTGGAGCTGATGCTGTTGCCTGTGAAGTAGATGTCAGGCGTGTCCTTCTTCATGTTGTTATAGTTGGGCGACTTCAAAAACTCAATCGCTGCACGGGCGCCAAGGTAAGAACCGCCGATGCCGATGACAATAAACACCTGCGAATTCGCCTGAATCCGCTTTGCCGCCTCTTTGATGCGGGCAAATTCCTCTTTATCGTAATTGGTCGGGAGATCCACCCACCCGATAAAATCGTTGCCGAGGCCAGTGCCATTGTGGAGCATTTCGTGCGCAAGCTTTACCTGCGGCGCGAGCGCCTTATATTCATTTTCACCAACAAACCCGGACAGATGTTGTGTATCAACTCTGACAGACATATGAAATCCTCCTAAATATTGCATTCTTGGGTATGTTGTTATTTTACAATAGTTTGTCCATATTTGCAAGGGAGGGCACACATTTTATAATTTAATAATTTATGAACCCGAATCGCTTGTGCATTTTGTGTATTTTCTGCAAGCGGTAGAGAAAGCCGTACCCTTAGAAGAAGGGCACGGCCCTACCGAAGTCACATGGACACAAGCTGCCGGAACAAAAGCTGGAACACAGAAGAAAAGGTAATTTCGGGGATCGAAGTCTTGGCGAGGATGTTGTATTCCTTGAGGACCTCGCCGTCCAGGATACAGGTGATCTTTCCCAACACCTGCCCTTCCTCAACGGGAGCGGTCAGGTTTTCCCCCACCGAAATCTGGTATTGAATCTCTGCATCCTTTCCTTTGGGAATCAGCATCACGCCGTCGGCGGTGACGGTTGTCTCCACCTGTTCGGACATTCCGTTGAGCACCGGAATAGGCGCAAGGGCCTCCGGGGGCACCTGTGGCGTAGCGACGGACCAATTGGCAAAGCCGTAGTCCAACAGGGTGGAAGCGGTGGAAAACCGGTCCTTTGTGTTCGCAGCGCCCAGCACCACCGCAATCAGCTGCACGCCGTCGCGCTCTGCGGTTGCACTGATGCAGCTTCCCGCCTGGCCGGTTGTACCGGTTTTCAGGCCGGTGATCCCCTGATACGACTTGATGAGCTTGTTCGTATTGACCAGCTGCGTTTGGCCGTCCCGCACATAGTCGATCCAGATCTTCGTATAATCGAAGATTTTTTTATGCTTCATCAGCTCCCGCGACATCACCGCGACGTCATAGGCGGAGGTCAGATGCCCTTCCTCATCCAATCCGTTGCAGTTTTTGAAGGTGGTGTCCGCCATGCCGAGGGCCTGCGCTTTTTCGTTCATTTGCCGTAGGAACTCCTCCTCGCTGCCCGCCACATATTCGGCCAAAGCAACCGCGGCGTCATTGGCGCTGGCAACGACGGTCGCCTTGAGCATGTCGTCCACAGACATGGCCTCCCCTTCTTTAAGCCAGATGTCCGACCCGCCCATCGACGCGGCATGGGCGCTCGCTGTAACCGTATCGGTCAGAGCGATCTTGCCCGCGTCCAACGCTTCCATCACAAGCAGCAGCGTCATCACCTTGGTGATCGAGGCGCAGGCGCGTTTCTCATGCGGATTCTTTTCATACAACACCTTTCCGGTCTGTGCTTCCATCAGGACAGCGGCAGGCGCTTTGACTTCTTCTTCGGAAAGCGCGGATGCGGCGCGCATCGGCACGGACATTCCAATCAGCAGAACGGCCAGCAGCCCCGCCGCAATTCGTTTGCCTTTCATCTGTAATCTCCCTCCTCGTTCTGCTCCCGGAGCGGAGGCTGCGGCAATTGCCCTTGGCGCCCGGGAATCCAAACCGTCCAATGGACTTGTTCGGTCTTCCCTAATTCTTATGCCGCTGTCTGCCGGATTATCGCAATTCCATCCGATAAAAAACAAAAAGTTCCTGTGCGGGACAGCGGTTGAAAGGCCGTTTCGCACAGGAACCATCAAACCAGGAAATATCACCGGCGCACGGAGATTCCACGCCCGGCAAGATACGCTTTCAGATCCGGGATGGTGATCTCTCCAAAATGGAACAGAGAGGCCGCCAAAACTGCATCTGCATGTCCAGCCGTGAAAGCGTCATAGAAATGCTCCATTGCACCGGCGCCGCCGGAAGCGATCACCGGAACATTGACGCAATCGGAAACCGCCCGCGTCAATTCCAAATCGTAGCCGTTTTTGACGCCGTCGCAATCCATGCTGGTGAGCAAAATCTCCCCTGCCCCCAGCTCGACCGCCTGTTTCGCCCATTTGACGGCATCCAGACCCGTATCGACCCGGCCGCCGTTTAAATAGACCGTCCAGCCGCCTTCCGGACGGCGCTTTGCATCGATTGCGCACACCACGCACTGGCTTCCAAATTTTTCCGCCGCCTCCTGGATCAGGGAAGGGTTCCGGATCGCCGCAGAATTGACGGATACCTTATCCGCTCCAGCACGCAGCAGCGCGTTGAAGTCGTCCACGGTGCGGATTCCGCCTCCGACTGTGAAGGGGATGAAGATGCTGTCCGCCACCTGTGCGACCATGTCGAGGATGATATTGCGCGCCTGTGCGGAGGCCGTGATGTCCAGGAACACCAGCTCGTCCGCCCCCTGCGCATCGTAGGCCTTTGCCGCCTCTACCGGGTCCCCCGCATCCCGCAGGTTGACGAAGTTGGTGCCCTTCACCACTCTTCCGTTGTTGACGTCCAGGCAGGGGATGATTCTCTTTGCATACATGTGCCATTCCTCCTCAATCCGCGTCGATCCGCGCGACAAAATTCTGCAACATCTTGAGGCCAGTCCGCCCGCTTTTTTCTGGATGGAACTGCGTGGCAAACAGGTTTCCCCGCTGAATTGAAGCGTCAATCCGCACGCCGTACTCCGTTGTCGATGAGACAACGCTCGGATCGTCCGCATGGAGATAGTAGGAATGCACAAAGTACACATACGGGTCCTCTTCCAGCCCGGCAAAAAGGCCGCTCTGGCTGCGAAGCTCCAAAGAATTCCACCCGATATGCGGCACCTTTAGCCCCCGACCCGCTGGGATGCGGTGGATCTTCCCTTCCAAAACGCCCAAACCGCGCACGCCGGGGCTTTCCTCGCTTCCCTCAAAAAGGAGCTGCAAGCCCAAGCAAATGCCCAAAAAAGGCTTTCCGCTTTCAATAAAGTCCAGTACCGGCTGGACCAACCCTGCATTTTTCAGGCAATTCATAGAATCGCCAAAAGCGCCCACGCCGGGCAAAATTGCCGCATCGGACGCTTTGATAACTTCCCGGTCTGCGGTCACTTGCACCTCGCAACCTATATGGTGGAACGCTTTTATCACGCTCTGGATGTTTCCGGCACCATAGTCGATGACTGAGATCATTTCGTATTCCCCCATTTTCCGCGCTTCCTGCTGCTTTTTCGCATTGCTTTGCTAAAATCAGATATACATCATTTTATCATTTTCTGCAGATAAAGGCAAACGTTTTCTGCTGCCAGCCAAAAACAGAAATTTTTCCATTTGAAGAAACAACTGACATTTTGCAACCGCTCGCTTTAAAACCGGACGCTTTCAGGAACCTTCTTTTCCCATACAATGAAGAAGCCCCTTTCAACCGGAATTTCCGTGAAAGGGGCTTCTTTATAAACAACGCGACTGAAATTCTCAATAAATCATTTCCGGGCACTTCTCGCGGATGACCGACATCGCTTCTTCATCGCCCACAATGGTAACATCCGGATGGACCTGCAAAATCGACGCCGGCACCTCCGGGGTAATCGGCCCAAACAGGGACTGATAGAGGATCTCCGCTTTGCCAGCACCGTTCGCCACCAGCAGGACCTTCTTTGCCTTCATAATGGAACCAATGCCCATTGTAACCGCATATCTCGGAACTTCGTCCTTGCTGGCGAAGAACCGGGAGTTGGCGTCAATCGTCTTCTGGTTTAACGTGACGCGGTGGGTCTCCTTGATATAGCTCTCGCTCGGCTCGTTAAAGCCGATATGCCCCGTATTGCCGATTCCCAAAAGCTGGAGATCGATGCCGCCCAGGGACTCAATTAACGCATCATAGCGGCGGCCTTCTTCCGCCACATCTTCTGCCAAGCCGTTCGGCACATGGGTATTTTCCAAATGGATATTGATGTGCTTAAAGAAGTTCTCCTTCATGTAATAGTGGTAGCTTTGCTCGTGGTCCGGTGCAAGGCCGCAATACTCGTCCAAGTTTACGCTGCGCACTTTGGAGAAGTCGACGTCTCCCTTATTATACCAATCGATCAACTGCGCATACACGCCCAAAGGCGTAGAACCTGTGGCAAGGCCCAACACAGAATCCGGCTTTAAGATCACTTGTGCAGAGATGAGATTTGCCGCCTTCCGGCTCATTCCATTATAATCCGGCGCGCTGAAAATTATCATACAAACCTTCCTTTCACGGCCGCCAGGTGGCCTCCCTATTGGCCTCCGGCCGAATAAAATATTCTAAAATCCATTATACCGTTTTTTTAGAGAATCGCAAGCGTGAGAACTGTATAATTTTGTCCATTTTGTAAACAACTATGGATGATCTAACGGAATAGGAGGCCGCAAAAGACAAATGAAGAAAAACGCACTCTTATTTGCAACCGGTGGCTCTGTCTACCCGATGTTGGAAATTTTGTGCCGTGGGCATACCGATCTTTCGATGTCCGTAGCCGGTGGAATTTGCCTTTGCTTGATCGACCGCATTTGTAATCGTTCTATGAAAGGAAAATGCCTGGCCGTAAAATGCTGTGCTGGTTCTGGAATTATCACTTCTGTGGAATTCGCGATTGGTTTAATTGTCAATGTTGCATGGAAACAGGATGTTTGGGACTATTCCCATCTACCATTGAATATTATGGGGCAAGTCTGCCTCCCATTTTCCATCCTTTGGTTTTTAATCACAATCCCTGCGCTTGCTGTTTGTAATCTGTATGATAAAATTCCATTCATCCTCTCGAAAAGGCATATGGCTAAATAGATTTTTCCACCTAAAATAGCGCTTCAATAGCAGATTGTACGCATTTGGAGAAATTGCACCAATTGCACAGCATTTTCAAATTTTTTTGGCAATCACACAATAGGCCCTATGCCCGAAAGCACAGGGCCTATTCCTAATTTAAGAGATCCAGAAAACAAACCTGCGGGCCGCCGTATCTTCCGCCCCGCCATAGCGGGTCCAGATCCCAGTGGATTGCCCCGGCTGCCCAATGGGAACCACCAGGAAAAACTGCTCGGTCTGTGTACGCCGCACCGGGATCACCGTAACAATGTCCGGCGTACCGGCGTAGAGTTCAATTTTAGATGGGTCTGCGGCGGAACATTTTACACCGTACCATTGCCCGCGGGCTTTATGCACATCCATCGTTGTATCAATCGAAACCGGGTTTTCGATTTTCCATCCGTTCAACCCTTTGTTTTTGACAAGGGTTGGAAAATCTTGAAAGCTGATATCGGTATCCGAACCGTTTTTTCCATCGGTTTCCACGCCCGGCCATTCGCCTCCCGTGGACATAATCTCGTTTTGCCAAAGCGCACATGCTTCATCCGGCTTTTCGACGCCGGGACGCGCATACCAAAACACATATTCCGAGAGCTGTTCCGGATAAATCATCCGGTTGTACCAGTCTTTGTTGACATAATAGGCAGCCAAATACCCGGCTTCCTGCAAACCTGCACAGACTGTGCGAATGATGTCGGTGAGTGTTTGACGGGAGGGCATCCCGTGTTTCTCCTTATAGCCGTCTCCGTCCTCCATATCAATAGCGACCGGAAAAAGCGGCTTCTTCCCTTTTAATAGGCGCAAAAGGTGTGCCAGCTCGCTCTTGGCGTTTTCTGTATTCAACGCATAGCTATACAAGTAGGCGCCCCATGGGATTCCAAGGCGGTCACAAGCTTCTACATTCGCCTCAAAATTTCGATCGTCCTGCTCCTTCAAGTCGCTTCCATAGCCGCAACGCAGCATGGCAAATTTCAGGCCCGCCTGTTTGGCTGCTTCCCAATCGACCGTGTTATGGTGGCTGATATCAATTCCTTTCATGCATCTTGTCCCCCTTTTGAATGGATTCAAACCATTTTATGCAGGACAGCATCCATTTGTGACTCTTGGAAACCATACAAAAACAGATTGATTCGCTCTGAGTGCTTTAAACCTTCCCGTTAGTTAGATACGCCCTTTCTCCTATCTCTGTTTCCAAAACCTGCCGCGTCATATCCACAATCGATTCGGGAAAGCTACTTTTGAGGTGATGAAGATGCCAAGGGAAAGCGCTTATATGATTGTGGAACGTGTGAATGGAAAACACGATTTAAAAGAGATCAAGCGCGGGTTGGACCGGCTGCACGGCGTAACTTCCGTCAGCGTGAATCCTTCCCACAATCTGGTGGCCGTGGATTACGACAGTTCCGGCACGTCTTACGACGCAATCGAACATCAACTCAATACGCTCGGCTATGAAGTCGCAGCGGACGCAAGCAACATCAACACAAGGTAATCTCCTCCCACATCTCCTAAACCATGCAAAAAGCGGACGCAGTCAACAAAACTGCGTCCGCTTTTCGTGTAAATCATGCTGTGAAATTATTCCTGCTTAATCGCCGTCAACGCACTGATTTTTACAGCGCGGTTGGCTGGGTAAAATCCAGAGATCAAACCGATCATCGTGGCAAACACCAGCGCGCCAAACGCTAACCAAACGGGGATAATGGATACATTGGAACCAGTGACCCCAACGCCAACGATCCCGCCCAAAGAAATACTATTCCCCGCAGCCGCGAAGGAGTTGATTGCAAACGATATGCCATAGCTAAACGCCAATCCCAGGATGCCCCCCATAAAGCCGATTGTACCGGCCTCCACTAGGAACATGGTGCGGATATTCCCAACCACGCATCCCAGAACCTTCATCACGCCAATTTCTCTTGTGCGTTCATAGATAGACATAATCATGGTATTGGTGATACCTAATGCCGCTACAAGCAGAGAGATGGCACCCAAACCACCCAAAATCATCTGGATGGTGCTCATTTGCTGTTCCAAAGGTTTGCGGATACTTTCCATGCTATAGGTATCTGCAAAACCCAATGCCTGGATAGCCTCTTCAACTTCTGCAACATACTCCACACTCTCAGCCTTTACGCTTACATTATCATAGCTGGATTTCGTGTTTGTCGTATCAACATCATTAATCTTATTGTACTGTTCCTGCAGCTTTTTCGCAAAGCTGACATCCATAAACACCGCATATCCCGGCGGTGGATTCCGGCTCCAGTCGTCGCCCATCACACCGATGCATTTGAGTTCGATCGGTTTCTGCTTTTTACTCGCAGTGGTCGTGCTCGTCCCCTCATCCAGGTTGCCCTGCATCTCGTTGATGACCAATTCCAACTCGTCCTTCATCGGATCCACATAAGGGTCTGGAATGGTTCCGGTCGCATCGGGCTGGGCAAAAATCATATTGTTGCTGGTCTTCTTCGTATTGTAGAAGTTATATAGCGCCGACCACCCAAACAAAATCATATTCTCTTCAAAGTCATCGCCGGGCAGCGAACCCTCCTGTACCGTATAACCAAAATCTGCGAGGGATTTCATATTGACGCCATAGATCTGCCCCTGATAGGCATACTTTCCGCTGTTGATCGTTACTGCATTCCAATCCAGCGTATACACCGGCGTGACAGCTACCACGTGGGGAATCGCTTCAATTTTTGCAATCATGTCATCGTCGAGGGGGGTAGACTCCGGCGTCTGGTTATAGTTGTTGATCTGGACGATCGTCAGGTCGCCCATCCCCTCCATCATGGTATTCATGCTCTCATTGATACCGATGCCAAAGGAAACCATTACAACGATCGCGCATGTGCCGATAATGACGCCGGCAACCGTCAGCAAAGTACGCACTTTACGCTTAAACAAATTGCTCAAGCTCATGCCGATCATATCTTTCCATTTCAAGGCGAGGCCCCTCCTTTCTCAATGGTGAGGCATTCTGTTGCTGTACGGTCATTTACTGCCATCCAAAGGATCATCGTCGTAGTCGTCCTCCGCTTCCAGCATCCGGAGTTTCCTTGCCTTCAGCTTCTTGCGGATAAAGACGAGGATGACAATCAGAAGAAGCGCTCCGCCGCCAACCGTCAGGCCAATCGCCCAGGTGGGAGGGCCCGCCGTTGCCGAAGGGTCCCCATCGACTGGGATATCCCCTTCTGGAACCACCCCTCCCATATCGGCAGGCAGTGGAATCACGTCGCAGGAGAATTCTTTTTTGATCTCCTTGGTTTCGCCGTTGGCGTCTTCATAAGTGAAGGTCGCGGTACCGGCCATGGTTCCCACATCCATCGGCATGAGCGAAGCCTCAAACGAATCGCCTGTTCCGGAATTCACATTGCCAATATAAGTGGACATATCCTCGGAAGTGAAGTTCCCCTCCAGATCGACCGCCAAGTTAAAAATCGTACTTTTCCCTTTGTTGACATAGCTGATGCTGAGCTGCCCCTGGTCCCCCATATAGATCGGCCCAAAGAGATCCACCTGGTTGATCTCAAAACGGTCGGGCTGTGTCAACGGGATGGAGATCGTCTCCGTCCCCTTTAGGTCCGCTTTGCGGACCCCGTCCACCACTGCTTCATATGTATAGTCGACCGTCACACCGTAAGACTTTGGCGCTGCGTCCACCTTCGGATAGAGGGCGATCTGTTCCTGGAAACTGCCGCCACCCTTCACATTCTGGATGAAGAATGTGTTCGAAGAGCGGGATGGCGTAAACGCGACGACACCCTCATCGCCATCCGGCGCGGAAGAGACGGTCATCTTCAGATTTTCGATGGCGATATCCGGGCTCGTATTGCGGAAATTCATTGTCAGCATGAATTCCGTTCCGCCTGTCACTGCCATCCCGCCGTAGTCGTAGCTCTCAATAATGATCTGTGGGACGCTGGAATTCGAGCTCGCTTCTTCCTCTGTGCTGACCTTTGTCCCCGTCACCGGAATAAACATGCGGGGAGCAACGCTGGCATCTGCCGCAAGATCGCTGGAAGTAAATTTAATGGAAAGGGGATAACTCTTTGACTCCATTTTGGCTTCACAGACCAGCGGATAGGTTAATGTTGCAGTGGCTTGTGCGGGCAACGAATCGATATATAGCGTGTCCATCGCACCGCGCATGGTGATTTCCGGAGCATTCGCATTGTCGAACGCCGCTACGATGTTGTTGCAAGCCACACTGCTGTTGTTTTTCACTGTGACCTTGAGGTTAAAGGCGTCGCCCTCTTTAATCCCGCTGGCCGGGTCGGTGGAATAAGACGTCACCGTCAGGATGGGCTTATCCTCCTCTTCCTCCTCATCGGAACTCGTCCCGTCGCCAACCGGGTCAAAAATCGTCTTCTGAACGGTAAAGGAATTGATCCGGCTTCCATTTTTATCGTAATAAGAAATTTTAAAGCGCAACGTACCTGCCTTGTCGTTGACACGCTTCATATATTTCTCAGGGATTGTCAACTGATAGCCAAAATCCACCCTTGTTGTGCCGTCGTCATCGGATGAAGTCGGCAGTTCAATGTCGGTGTCGTTTGTCCAAAGGATTTCGTTCTTATCCGTTGTGTAGCTCTTTTTTCCCAAAGAAATGGCACTGGTGACGCTACTGACGTCGATTTCGATCTCTTCAACCCTGGCCGACGAAGAATAATTCGAGTGGTCAAAGACGAACGTAGCCTCAAAGGGCGTGTTTTTGCTTACCGTCTGCTTATCGCTATAAACCACCGGATCGGGTTCATACTCTTCATCTGCTGCAAAAACAGGCGCCGCGGACGCCAGCATGGCGGAAAGCAGCACTAGCATAGTAAACAGCGAAATCCCCTGTTTTACAAACCTGTTCATAAAGCTCCTCCTTATTCATTCACGGCCGCAGAAGCCGGTTCTTTTTTCTCCTCATCCAAGGAGACAATAGATTGGTTCGGCTCGTCACTGATGATGCTTCCATCGTGCAAATTGATGATCCGGTCGGCATATTTCGCAATATTGACGTCGTGCGTCACGATAATCAAGGTTTCATGATGTATTTTCGCCATGCGTACCATAATTTCCATAACGCCGCGGCTTGTCTTGCTGTCCAAATTCCCGGTCGGTTCGTCGGCAAAAACAATCTTTGGCTTTGCCACGAACGCCCTTGCAATGCCGACGCGCTGCTGTTGGCCGCCGCTCATCTGCGTAGGGCGGTGCATCATCCGGCTGCCCAAACCCACAGCTTTCAGCATATGGACCGCTTCCTTGGTCCTCGTCCGTTTGTTGATGCCTTTAAACATCAACGGCATAGCGACGTTCTCAATCGCTGTCTGCGTGGGCATCAAATTGTAAGACTGGAACACAAAGCCGATGTTTCGCTGGCGGAACAGTGCCCATTGCTTTTCTGTAAACTGGGTGACGTTTTTGCCCGCAATAAAGACGCTGCCCTTTGTGGGCTTTTCCAATCCCGCCATGATATTCAACAACGTGGATTTTCCCGAACCGGACGTACCCAAAATACAACAGATTTCGCCCTGTTCAATCCGCAAATTGATCCGCCCGAGCGCGACAATTTTTTCCTCGTCCACCCGGTAAACCTTACGAATGTCTTTTACATTGATTAGGCTCATGTATCTCTCCCCATGCGCGAAACCGCCGGATTCCCGCCGGTCCCGCCAGAATATTTCCTACTTTTTCAGGAGTTTCCGCAATGGCCAACCGCTCGATAAAAAGCACGGAATTTCTCCATTTGGGCCGTACTGTGAGGCCATTATATCATATACTTCCACAAATTGCTCTATTTGTAAAAAGACTGTAATGATTTATAAATTCATAAGGCCCGCCGACAGGGGTTTCCTGTAGACGGGCCGTTTTCCCTACCTCTGAGCTTTAACCGTTCAGGAGTTTTTTCACATTTGCCATCTCTTTTGCCGTCTGTGGATTGTCCAGATATGCCCACGAATAGAGCATAAACCCATCGCAGTCCAAGCTGCGCGTGGTCTGAATCTGCTGGGCGATAATATTATCTGCCTTTTCCCATCCATTGGAATCCGTTCCCGCCTTATACAGCGCCAAGCCTATGTACATTTTCACATTGTCCGCTGTCACGAGGCTCTTCCACTTTTTGGCCAGCGTCTCAAACGGCGCGGTCGGATGGTCGTACGTCCAATAAATCTGCGGGCAGATATAATCGATGTAACCGGGCTGGCTGCACCAGGTGTAGACATCTGCGCCCGCGTTGAGATCGTTGGTGATATTCCCCTGCGGGGAGATCCCAAAGACAACATTGGGTTTGGTCTCCTTAATCATCTTATAGACGGAGGAAACCAGGCTATTGATGTTCTGCGTCCGCCACGCACCGATCGACAGCGTGGAACCGCTCTGCTGATAGGCGGCTTGGTCCAGCGTGACGTCCGTAGAATTCACATTAAACGGATAAAAATAATCGTCAAACTGTACGCCATCTACATCGTATTTTTGAACGACTTCCTTAATCCCGTTTACAATATAATCGCGCACCCCAGAATAGCCGGGATTCATATAAATGGAGCCATTGTGCGTGAAGGTCCAGTTTGCCTTGGTCGGGTCGCTCTTCCAAAGATTGTACGGGCTATTGGAAGCGACCACCGGTGGGTAGTTGCCCGCTTTGATGCGCAGCGGGTTAAACCACGCGTGGAACTTCAACCCCGCCTGATGGGTGGCGGAAACCATATACGCCAACGGGTCATAACCCGGGCCTACCCCCTGTGTCCCACTGAGGAAATGGGTCCACGGATAATAACTGGAGGGATAATAGGCGTCGCCATGGGAACGCACATGCACGACCAACGTATTCGCGCCGCTGGCCTTCGCCTTGGCAATAATGTCGTTGAATTTCTTCTGGAAAGCCGTATAGCTCTTATCCGTTTCCTTGGTCATATCCAGGCTGAGAAATGGAACCCATACCGCACGCATTTCCTCTTCCTGAACAACCGGGGTTGCCGCTGCCGGTTCATTGTAGGAAGGGCTGCTGACCGTCCCCTCCGTCAGCGCAGATTCGCTGCTTTCTGTCTCTACGGGCGGCTGCGAATCCTCTGGTGCTGCGGGGGCCTGCGCGGAGGAATCTTCCTCCGTAGCCTGGGCGATTTGGCTGCTTTCCGGCTCCTGGGCGCTTTCTGGCTCTGTCAGCGCAGAAGAACTACTCTCCGATGCCGTCTCGCTGCTGACAGAACTGCTTGTCACAACGGAATCCTCCACCTGCTGTGGGGAACCGGAACAAGCGGCGGTCGTGCATAACATCGCTGCTGCAAGCACAGCCGCCGCGATCTTTCTCCATTTTTTCACGTGCGTACGCTCCTTTTCTGATGGATTTCTCGGTCCTTGGGAAACATTTGTCTCGATTTCCTATGTAAAGCTCAAAATATGGGCAAATTTTAGGCATAACCTTTAGAATTCTCTCCCATGATGTCTATTATAGGCGATGATGGAATAGAATTCAAGGAAAATCCATGGATTTATAAAAAGGAAATCCTTACAAAAAATGCCTCCCCGTATATCCATAATACAAGGGAGGCATCCAAATTCTTTCAATTTTGTTAGAAATTATTTTATTCGGCTGCCAGCGCATCGCTCCGCTCGGCATGGCCGGTATAGGTGGGCACCAGCCGGTGTACCAGCTCGACCATTTTTACATTGTCCACCCCGGCAACTTTGCGCAGGCTTTCCAGATCTGCCAAGAAAGTCTCCTCATCAAAGGGAATGGGCTTTCCAATATAAATCAATTGGTGCGACGTCTTCTGGCAACCGCCCTCGCTATCCAGCAAAAGCTCTTCATAGAGCTTTTCGCCCGGACGCAGGCCGGTATATTTGATTTTAATGTCCACATCCGGCTCCAGCCCGGAAAGGCGGATCAAGTTGCGCGCCAAATCCACGATCTTGACCGGCTCGCCCATATCGAGAATAAAGATCTCCCCGCCGTGGGCCATGCCGCCGGCCTGAATCACCAAGCGGGCCGCCTCCGGGATCGTCATGAAATAGCGGATAATATCCGGATGCGTGACCGTCACCGGACCCCCGGCCGCAATCTGGCGCTTAAACAGCGGGATCACGCTTCCGTTGCTTCCCAAGACATTGCCGAAGCGAACCGCCATATAATCTGTGTTCTTGCTGTGGCGGCTGCAATATTGGATAATCAGCTCACAGATGCGCTTGGTAGCCCCCATGATATTGGTGGGGTTGACCGCCTTGTCCGTGGAGATCATCACCATGCGCTTCACGCCGTACTTATCGCAGGCCTGCGCCACGTTGAGCGTCCCGAACACGTTGTTCTTGACCGCCTCGCCCGGACTGAGTTCCATCAGGGGAACATGCTTGTGCGCAGCGGCGTGGAAGACCACATCGGGCCGGCACACTTCAAAGACATGCTCGACACGCGCACGGTCGCGCACGGAACCGATCAATACCTCCAAATTTAAGTTCGGGAATTTCATCAGAAGCTCGTTCTGGAGGTCATAGGCATTGTTCTCATAGATGTCAAAGATAATCAGGCGCTTTGGGTGGAAATGCGCAATCTGGCGGCAAAGCTCAGAGCCGATGGAACCGCCGCCGCCCGTGACCAGCACCGTCTTGTTCTTCAAATAGCCGCTGATCTCCTCCACATTGAGGTCAACTTCGTCGCGGCCCAAAAGATCGAGAATATCCACATCGCGCACCGCCGGGTGTTCCATATCGCCTTCCAAGATCTCATAAAGCGCCGGGACGGTTTTCAGCTTACAGCCGGTCTTTGCGCAGATGCTCAAAATGTCCTGACGGTCCTCTTTTTTCGCAGAGGCAATCGCCAAAACAATCTGGTCTACGTTGTAGCGTCCGGCCATGCGGGGGATACTCTCCCGGCCGCCCGCCACTTTCACGCCGTGAATGCGCGTCCCGCGCTTGCTCTTATCGTCGTCGATCGCCACAACGGGAATGCCTTTGCTCTCCGGTGCGGTTTTCATGTCCTTGATAACCATGGAGCCCATTTCCCCGGCGCCCACCACCATCACGCGGTGGAACTCCTCGCTATCCTGCTGGGAGAGCCTGCGCTTGCGGCGGTGCCACAGGCGGATGGAGAAGCGCGAACCGCCCACAAACAGGAACATCAACGCCCATCCCATCAAATATACGGGGATCGGCAGGCGGTTCGTATGAAATACGGGACTCGCCATAGTAAATCCCATCACTGCAATCAAAACGCTTGAGATGGACACCCCGAAGAAAATCTGTATCAATTCATCGAGGCTGGCAAATTGCCACATGGTCGTATAAAACCGGCATAGAAAAAAGACCACCAGGCAGATACAGGTTGCCCACGGGATCTGTATTTGAAAATACTCAAATTCCCACCACGGGACCTTTCCATCAAACCGAAGCATCAGAGCAATCCAATAGCTGAAATACACCCAAACGATGTCAAAAAGCACCTGAGGCAGGGCTGACCAAATATTGGCCCTCTTTTGTCTCATTACCATTCCCCCACAATAGAGTGATCCACAGCGTTGTAGCGCCGTATCTTTATTAAATCCGTACTTTGCCAGATGACAGCTGCCGGCCCATCTTCTCAAAAGGGTCTGTTTTCGATTATAGCATAGTTTTCCGATAAAAGGAACATTTTCTTCCAAATCTCAACAAAATGGAACCGGTCTCATGCGTCGTTCCGCCGGTCGGACGGAAATTCCCTTCGCACAATCCGCAGGGGCGGCCCCTCTAAATAGAGGATCTGGTCCGCCAGGAACTGCGCCTCCTCCCGGTCGTGCGTCACCAAAAGCTTGAGCGCCTCCCGGCTGTGCTCCTGCACCAACGCCTCCATGCGCAGGCGCGTCTTTGGGTCTAGCGCGCGGAAGGGCTCGTCCAAGAGGATCACATCGCCGCCGAACGCCAGCGCACGGGCAAGCGCAACGCGCTGCCGCATGCCGCCGCTCAACTCCGACGGGCGCTTGTCGCCGTCCTCCCCCAGGCCGACCGCCTCCAACCATTTTTGGGCCTGTTTTTCATCCGCATGGCGCAGGACCACTTCCACATTCTCGCGTGCATTGATCCAGGGCAACAGGCGGTCCTCCTGGAACATATACGCGACTCTGCGTCCCTCCATCCCCAAAATCGCGCCGGAATCCAGCTTTTCCAGCCCGGCAATGCAATTGAAAAGCGTGGTCTTGCCACAACCTGAAGGCCCAAACAGGCAGACGGTCCCCTTTTCCGGGAGTTCCAGGCAAAGCTGTTCCAGGACCGGGCGCCCCTCATAGGACTTACAGGCATCTTGAATGGTTAATTTCATGCATTTTCCTCACGAAAGGTTGTATTTTTTCCCAACGGTTTTCATCAGGCGCATCATCAGCTTTTCCAGGAGGACGCTGATGACGATCACCACGGCCGTCCACGCAAAGAGGTCGGCCGTCTCGATGTAAATCTTTGCATTGTAGATATTGCCGCCGATGGAGCGCTTTGTATTGGCAAGAACCTCCGCGGCAACGCCCGCTTTCCAGGCCAGCCCCATGCCGGTTGTGCAGGCGGCGGTGAAATACGGCATAATGGACGGCAGGTAGATGCGGCGGATGGTTTTTGCAATCCCAAATTGATAGACCTCCGCCATTTGCAGCAGGTTGCGGTCTGTTTTGGCGATCCCATTGGACACGTTTCCCCAGACGACGGGCAACACCATCAAAAATGCGGTAAAGACCGGCACATAGGGGGATTCAATCCAGACCAACGCCAACAGAATGAAGGACGCCACCGGCGTCGCCTTTACGATGCTGATCATCGGATGGAATACGTCGTACAAGAGGCGCGACACCGACGTCAGCGCGGCCAAAAGGGTGCCGGCCGTCACTCCCAGCAGGAAGCCGGAAACGATGCGTAGCATGGATGAGAATGCCGTGATCCAGAACTCTGCTTCCCCAGCGAGCTCCAAGAGGCGCTCAAAAGCGCGAACAGGAGATACAATCAGTATCTCCTGTTGAACGGCCAAATATAAAATCTGCCAGAGCGCCAGCCAAAACAGGGCTGCTAAGCACTTCCGCCCCCATTCCGCCGCCCGGCTCCTCTTTGGGGAATTGCTCTTATTTGGTATAGTAAAAATCTTCACCCGGCAATTCTCCTCCGACCGACTTCGGGTTGGCTGTATACAGGATATTCAAGAAGTCCGGCATTTTCTGCTTCATCTCGTCCCCATCCATATAGACGATATTGCAGTTCGGGATGGCCTTCGCTGCCACAGCAGCGGGCATGATGTCGTATTTCTCCGAGAGCTCGGCCGCCTCTTCCACATGGCTATTGGTGAAATCAACAGACGCTTTATACTCTTCCAGGAAGGCGTCAAAAGCCTCCTTGTTCTGCTCCACAAAATCCTTACGGACCGCCAGGCATCCCATGGTCAAAACGCTCTTATCGCCAGCAACCTTGTCCCACTCGTCGGTGAGGTTGAGCGCGACCTTGACATTCGGGTCCTTGGTGGTCACTTGCGTCACGAACGGCTCGGGCAAGACGGCAATCTTGGCATCGCCCGAAAGGATGCTGGCCGCCAGCTCGCTGTGATCCGCCTTATATTCGACCGTGACGTCCGTACCAGGCTCCATCCCGTTTTCCGAGAGGATGTAATTCACCGCATATTCCGGCGTTGCGCCCTGCCCGGACGAATAAACCGTTTTCCCCCGGAGGTCTTCGATGCTGTTGACCTCCTCGCCGTTTGTCACTACGTAGAGCACGCCCAGGGTATTGAGCGCCGCCAGCTGCACGTTTCCGGAGGTCTTGTTGTACAGGATCGCCGCCGTATTGGTCGGCAATGCTGCGACATCCGCCTCCCCGCTGGAGATCATGGAGACCGCGGCGTCCGGGGAAGAAGCGATGGTGACATTATACGTATTGGCGGTGATGCCGTCCTCGCTGTCCTGCATCAGCTTGACCATGCCGAGTCCAGTCGGGCCCTTCTGGGCGGCGATGTTGATCGTAATCTTTTCAGCCGGCGTACTGGAAGGCTCTTCAGAGGCCTCCGAAGACGAAGCCGGTGTACTCTCCGGCGCTTGGCTGGCAGTTTCCTCCGTCTGGGACCCGCAACCGGTCAAAGTTGTACCCAGCATACAAAGCGTCAACGCCATAGCGGCAATCCGTTTGATCCATTTCATGAAAAATTCCTCCTTTTGTCCCACAAAAGCATCTGCAATCCTGCGCATTTGTGGAAAACTTTTCAAGAATTGCAATCTATTTGAAAAAGCACCGTACCTGCTTAAACAGATACGGTGCCGTTTTCCAACATGTAAGCTTTATTCGTTGCAGCTCTCGCAGCCACAATCGCATCCGTCATCGTCACACTCGTCGATGTCGAACTCCAGCGTCTCGCCACAATTCGGGCAATCCATCTGACCGTCCTCGATGATATCCTCGGAGAGGCAGATCGTTTCATGGCAATTCGGGCACGTTACCTCATAATAACAGGTGTCCTCATCGTCCTCGTCATCCTCATCGTCTCCATAAAAATCATCTTCCAGCGAGCCCAAGTCTTCGTCAACCGCGTCGAGCTGGTCTGCCATATCGCTATAGCCATCCTCCAGATCCGCCAGGGACATCGCCAGATCGTCCAGTAAATCAATGATCGCGTTGAGAACTTTGACCTCTTTCTTGCTGTCGTCGAGCTCCAGGCCCTCTGCCAAACCGCGGATATACGCAACTTTCTCAGTGTTCGTCATGACTTGTGCCTCCTTTAATTTCAATCAAATCAATTCTTCCCACCGCTTTCGCGGCCAAAAGCAAAAAAGTGCATACAAGGAAGCATCGAAACCGACACTTCCTTGAAAAGAGTCCCAATGTATTGTGCGTTACGCGCGCTCCATATATTCACCCGTGCGGGTGTCGATGCGGATTTTCTCGCCCTCATTGATAAAGAGCGGGACTTTGATCTCCGCGCCAGTCTCCAGCGTTGCCGGCTTTGTCACGTTGGTTGCGGTGTCGCCCTTGAAGCCCGGGTCAGTCTTGACAACTTCCAGCTCGACAAAGTTCGGCGGCTCTACGCCAAACACGTTGCCCTTATAGGAGAGAACCTTGCAGTCCATATTCTCCTTGACAAACTTGAAGTTATCGCCCAAAACGCTCTTGTTGATCGGAATCTGCTCAAAGGTCTCGGAATCCATGAAATAGTACAGGTCTCCGTCGCTATACAGATACTGCATGTCCTTGCGCTCTACAAAAGCGGTTGGATATTTATCGTTCGGGTTGAAGGTCTTTTCCGTGACGGCGCCTGTGATGACGTTGCGAATCTTGGTGCGGACGAAAGCAGCGCCTTTGCCGGGTTTCACGTGCTGAAACTCGATGATGGAAACTACGTTGCCATCCATCTCAAACGTCACGCCATTTCGAAAATCTCCTGCAGATATCATGACCATATCCTCCAATAACTAATTTACTATCTTTAAGTGTATAATATTTCCTGCTATTTTTCAAGACATATTTTTCGTCTTTCCCCGATTACATCAGGTTCTTAAGCGCATCCAGCGCCAAAAAATAGCTAAACTTCCCGAAGCCGCAGATCTGCCCCGCGCACACATCCGCGATCACCGATTTATGACGGAACTCCTCGCGTGCGTGGATATTGGACATATGCGTTTCCACAAACGGAATCCGTACACAGGCAATTGCGTCGTGCAGGGCATAACTGTAATGGGTCAGAGCGCCCGCGTTCAGCACCACGCCGTCATAGTTTCCCCGGCATGCGTGGATTTTATCAATGATGTCCCCCTCATGGTTGGACTGGAAGATCTCGCACGAATATCCCAATTTTTGGGCGTGCTCCAAGATCTGTAGATTGATGCTTTCCGCTGTCTCATCCCCATAGACGCCCTTCTCCCGAACGCCTACCATATTGAGGTTTGGACCCAAAATCACCAGAACCCGTTTCATACGTCTCCCCCCTTTTTCTCCGACTGCCGTGCAATCCGCCGGCGAACCGGCCGCTCCAGCGTCCGGCGAACGCGAATGGAAAACCCTTTTTCCTCCCCGCGCGGTGTGAGCAATATGGATTTCATCCGGGAAAGGTTCGCTCCCACCACATCGGTAAAAACCTGGTCGCCGATCACAACCGCCTTTTCCCTGCGCGCCCCAAGTTTATGGATCGCCCGGAAATAGGCGATGGGGAGCGGCTTGATGGAAAAGGACAGAAACGGCAAATCATACTTTTCAGCGAACGGCGCCACACGCTTTGCAAAATTATTGGATAGAATCATCACACGAAAACCTCTGCTGCGCAGTTCATGCGTCCATTCGACCGTCCCTGGGAAAGGTTCCTGGGAGCCGTGATAAGCCAGAGTATTGTCCACATCCAAAAGGACGGTATCCACCCCCATCGAGGCCAGCAGCTCCGGCGTGACATCCAAAAGCGTTTCTACTGCAACTGTGGGCAAAAGCAAAGCCATCGGGCACCTCCGCTTGGGAAAGAAGCATCGGGCAGACACTTCCTTGGACGTTAAAAAAGCGGGCTTACAGCCCGCTTTTTGTGAAATTCATTCCAGTAAACGCTTATCTGTACTTACGCTTACGGGCCGCTTCGGACTTCTTCTTCCGCCTGACAGAAGGCTTTTCATAAGCTTCTCTCTTGCGAACTTCAGCAATGACACCCGCTCTTGCACACTGCTTCTTGAATCTTCTGAGCGCGCTTTCCAGGGACTCATTGTCCTTAATTCTGATTTCAGCCATTTATTTTCCCTCCCATCCGCCGAAAGGCAGGGGTTAATAGTAACTCAATTACATAAAAGTTATTATACATACACTTTTCGGCTCTGTCAAGTCTTTCCGAACAAACTCTCAAAAAACTCCACTCTGAACACGAATAGGTAGCCTTGCCTTTTACCAACGGTTCTTATTATTACATAAATTGGCAAAGAAAGCAAGACAAAACCGATAAAATTTAGAATAATCATTGCAAATCCGTAAAAGCTGTGCCATAATTAAGAAAACAAACGTACGTATTTGGGGCGCCATTTCACACAGAATGTGCAAGGGCGTTTTCTCAAAGGAGGGGTATGGGTATGGAATGGAAGGATCGTATAAAGAGCCGAAGGCTAGATTTAGGACTCACGCTGGAAAAGGTTGCGCAGGCAGTTGGTGTCAGCGCTGCAACCATCTCCCGCTGGGAGCGCGGGGAGATCTCCAGCCTGAATGCGGACAAGGTGGCTTGCTTGGCGAACGTCCTCCAGGTAACACCGGATTATTTGATGGGTTGGGAGATTCCTCCCCAGGAAGGGCAGCTCAACAACGTTTATTTCAATTTTGCCCGCGAAGCGCAGGAAAACAACATCGATCCGGACGACATCCGCATTGCCATCGATATGATCCGGAAACTAAAAAGGAAACATTCAAAAAAATGAACCGGCATTGTACAAAAGCGGAACTTTACCAATCTATCCGCATTTTACGCCATCAATGCAATATTTCTGAGAAAAACGGGCCTTTGGACCTCATCTCCTTGTGCGAAAATCTTCCAAACCTCGCCCTTGGGTTTCCTCCCTTCAAAACACCCGGGCTAAAGGGGATTTCCTGCCTCTCCACAGATGGCGGGCCGGATATTATCCTGCTCAACGGGAACCTTTCCTGGCGCGAGAACAATTTCACCTGCGGCCATGAGCTGATCCATGTCACGCTCCACCGCGACGGTCCGGCAAAGTCCTTTAACTGTTTTGAGCGCGCCCGTCCAAACCAAGATCGCTTCCTGGAATGGCAGGCGAACGAAGGGGCTGCCGAGCTTCTGCTCCCCGCGCGCTTCCTTTTGCCCCGCATCAAAGAGCGATTCTCGCAATTGCAAACCTGGCAAGACTTTGTGCATTTCAAAGGGGAATTGGCGGAAACCTTTCGCATTACAGAAGCCGTTGTGACCTTCCGTTTCGAAAGCTTGAAATATGAAATTTCTCAATATCTCTCCGGAATCCCATTAGAAGAAATCCGCCTGCTCTCTTCTTCTAAGCAGCAGGAGGCCGGTATTCACATAAAATCCCTGAACGATTTGGAGGCGGAGTGCCTCTCCCAGGAGACGGCACGTCAGCGCCGCATTCATCAGCGAACCCTGAACCTGGGTGCCATTGATTTATAAAACAAATTTTTCCTACACTTAGATCGCTAAATACATGGTTGCAGCATCTTCCTATAATAAAGCAACAACAAGGCGCTCTTCATCTTGTTAATGCCGATAAGGAAGTATGAAAAACTGGCTAACTTAACGACTGACAAACAGAGATGGTAATAAGACTCCCCGGCCGGAGGACCCTCCCTCCGGCCGGGGACTTTATGCCACCGCGATGACGCGGTGTTTCCAAGGATTACCCGTTTTTCATCTTCAGCGTCGTGAGCTCGCTGTCGGCTTCCCGCCGCTCATCCTCGCCGGCGTCCTGGCACAGGGAGAGGGCCTTCAGGCTGCGCATCAGCAGTTCAGGATCGTCCAGTGCTCTCGCGGCCTTGACACGCAGGCGCATCAGGTCGGCGCTGCTGTGCTGGTCCAGCTGGCTCAGCAGCATGTAGGCGCTCCAGGCGTCCTCCATGTCCAAGAGTTCCTGGCAGTGCTCCAGCACCCGCTGGGAGAGCCGCTCACGTATGTCCGTGAAACGCTGCTCGCCAAGGATCTCTGTGCAGGTGTTGCAGTAGCGGAAGTACCGGCCTATCTCCCTCTCCCAGCCGGGCTTCCCGCCGGACTGCTCCAGGTCCTTCATGTAACGGTCCAGCATATCAGCGCAGGCCAGTGGGGAGCCATGCTCCGCGGCCTGGCGTATGGCGTTGACATCGTTTGCCTCCAGAGCCTTTTTGTACATATCGTCCTGCTCCAGAGCCCGTTCCCGGGCCTTCATGTTCTCGTAGGCCTCTATGTCCTTCTCCACCTGCCAGAAACCCAAGTCCCGCAACTCCTGGAGTATGGCGATGGCCTCCTCCGGGCGATCCGCCATCATGTTCCGTGCCTCTTGGCGGCGGGCCTTCACCCAGTCGCTGCGCTTTATGAGACAGTATCCCACGCCTCCATCCAAGGCGGGCTTATATTCCTCCCGGGCCAGCTGTTGGACCTTGTCGTAGGCGCTGCATGGGTTGCAGGGGATGCCTGCCAGGCCGTCGCACTCCAGCATGGCCAGCACATAGCGGCAGTTCTTGTTCTTCCCCTTGCTTTGGGATAGTCCCAGCTCTGCGTAGTGGCGGGCCTTCTCGTAGTCCTGCGGGCAGGGATCCTCACCCTTGTAGTAGTCAAAGGCCAGGTTACCGCTGGGCGTGTGATTCCCCAGCTCCGAACCCATCTTCAAAAGCTCCAGGGCTTTGGCATTGTCCTTCTCCACACCCAGGCCGTCCTTGTACATCAGCCCCAGGTTATTGAAAGCGAGTACCTCCTTATTCTCCACGGCCTTCTCATACCAGTAGATGGCCTTGGCGTAGTCCTGTTCCACGCCCTGGCCGTTTTTGTAATAGAGGCCGGTGCAGAACTGGCAGAAGGAGTCGCCCTCCTCGGCCCCTTTGAGATAGCGGGGGAATGCCTTATCGTAAAGCCCCTGCAAGGCGTAGGCGTAGCCAATGCGCCGGCATTCGAGCAGCGCACCCATGGACTCGGCCTGCTCCATGAGTTGGGTTGCCTCCCGGACCTTCTCCTTGTCAGTGGGGCAGTGGTCAAGATAGTAGGAGGCCAGATGGCACATAGCGTGCCTTTCCCCCAGCTCTATGGCCTTTTGGGTATACTCCAGCTCCAGCCTTGTGTTGCGGCCTTTCTCATCCAAAGCCATTTTGTAGTACTTCCAGCCTTCGTCCTCTTTCGTGGGTTTCTTTCTTCTGAAAAGTCCCATAGTTTACCTCCATAATACAGCCGGTGTCGAGACGGCTTTAATCTAATCATTATGAGTGCGCCCCTTAGTCATCCTTGAAGCCGTGGGAGGAGTCAAACGCATCCTCCAATTTCCTTCGCTGGCTGTCCTCAAGCTCACTGCGTATTAAGCGTTCCCGAGTGTACTGCTCTGTGGAGACCTCCCCTAAGATGTGCGCCTCCTCGCGGGTGACGCCGGAGCCGCCGGTGCCGTAGGAGTGGGCACGCTCGGCCCAGTCCAGCTTGCTTCTGTACTCGTCCATACCTTGGGCCACAGCCTCTCTGCGGGCCTCCACCATGGCCATGCGCTGGTAGGCCTGGCGCTGGGCCTCGTTTGCCCGGGCGGCCTGCTCTATGGACTCGAAATGGAGCCGCAGCGCCTCCACGGCGCCGGTGAGGCCCATCTCCTCGGCCTTCCGTGCCACGGCCAGGCTGTCCTCCGAGGCTATGCCGAACACATCGTTGTAGCAGGGGGCCAAGTAACAGCCCAAGCCGCCGCCCCGGCGGAAGAGTTCCTTCTGGCAGCGGTTCCGGGCGGTGCCCCAGAACCGGCGTTGGAGCTTTTCGGAATCGTATAAGAAATGCAGCCACACCAAGTGGAAGGCGGCCTCCGTGTCACCCATGTCTGACAGTAACCCGGTGTACTCCATCTGCAGGTCCATTATCGTCTCGCACTCCCAGTCCACGGCCTTGTATATCCCGGTGGTATCGCCCCGATACTTCTGCCGCAGGTCGATGAGCATCTCGGAGATGTGGCGTATTCCCTCGACATCTCCCTGCCGGGCCAGTTGGAACACGCAGGCCATATCGTCGCTCTTCCATATGGGGTGCCGCCAACTGCCGGCCATGGGCCAGCCGAACTTGGCGGGGTCGTATTTGATGCTGTCCCAACCATTTGTGGCGCCGGGCCAGAAGGATCCCATGGAGTGCAGCCTGTACATGGCCTCTCCGTGGCCCAACTCCGCAGCCTGGCGGTATAGCCGCACTATCTCCGGGAACCTGCGGGCCTGGTGTTCCAGGGAGCGGCCCCGGCGGAAAAGAGTCTCCGCCTCCCGGCCATAATCCGGTCGGGACCAGGGTTCCAGAGGTGCCCGGCAGGCCATGCCCTCAAAGTGGCTGAACTTCTCCTCATCGGAGCCCTCCAGCGTGATCCCCCTGTTCTCCCGGGAAAAGCTGTACATCTCCTCCCGCACCAGTATCCAGTCGCAAAAGCAGCTTATCTCCTCCAAGACCTCGTCCATGGTGGGGCCCTCGTCCCGGAGGGCGCATGCCTCCAGCTCCGATATCCGTGAGAGCAATTGGTCCCGGCGGCGGCGCATCTGGTCCCACTCCTCTGTTAGAGCTACCTTGGTAGCCTGCACCACGCTCTCGTCCAGGCGCCGTGCCTCATCCAGTTTTCCAAGGCTCTCCGGCAGCGGAGGCAAGGGCCGGGAACCCGCCAGGGTGACGTTTACGAACTCATCCCAGAATTTAAGCTGGTGTGGCGTGTCGCCGTTCTGCGCCCGTTGTTTTTCCCGGGCCAAGAAGACGGCAGCGGCTGGGCCGTACCCCGAGAAGGCCGCCTCGATAAATGCCTTTTCAAACTCGCCGCCCCTTGTGCCCAGGGAGTACCTGTTCGTGCCGTAGACCCGCCAGCCTATGTCCGCCGCGACGAAACTGCCATTTCCCGCGGCCTTCAGCAGGAAGTCCTGCATCTCCTGGCGGCTGTCGCCCACCTTGCCTATACCCAAGCGCTCCATCTCATCCACCCAAGCGGAAATGTCCCTCCGGAACTCCTCTGGTTCCTGCTGGGCGATGAGACGCCGCACAAGGCCGAGATCCGCCTTGGGGCCCGTATCCGTGAGCAGGAAGCAGATATAATTTTCTATGTCCGCATTCCTGACGGCTGTATTGTCGCTTTTCCGAGCTGCCTCAATGGCCTTCGCATAAAAGTCCCGGCGGTCCTTGGGTTTACCGGCCACCCGGCCGTTCTGGAAAAACTGCGACCCGGCGTAAAGCTGGTCGGTGATTTTCTTCTTGAAAAGTCCCATTCCCTCCGCGCTCCTCCCATAGCTTGATGGCCCTATTCTATCATAGCCCCACTGAAATTTCCACATAAGTCAGAAAATAATGAGAGACAATTTTACACCCCAGTGACGCCGCCGTGATGGGAGGAGGCGTTATCAAAAGATATGTCCCGCATGGGACAGGACTACCTGAAAGTCGGTTACTATACTGAAAGCTTCTTTGCGGAACGTGATATATCGTCGGCAATCCCATAGCGTTCAAAGATGAATTCATCCCCGACATTATAGCAAAGGACATGCACCCGCATGGGGATCTGCACAGTATTGTGCTTGTAATTCAGGGTACAACTTTTTATCAATGACGGTCAATTTGACTTTATGTTGCATTTGATAACCTCCTTTAACTTTTAATCGGTTTCATCTGATCCCACGTGAAAAATTGGGGCAAGGCTCTGGCTAAGACAAGCGAAGTGTTTTTGCTACCCACGAATCACAACCACTAGAAAACTAGTGGTTTGCTCAGACCCCAGAGGGGTCAGTACTTGCTGACCCCTGGAAGGGGTACTGAAAAATATCATCGCATCGTTTGCCCTGCTACTGGTAAACCAGTTCTCTTTGGTACTTCATAGCATTCTGCGAGAGGGACACTTTTCGCGAAAATCCCCGCCTTCCTTTCAGAACCTCCGTACCATTCTTTTTCCTTTGAAGAACGAACGATTTTTTTACTTTTTCTTTTGCCAAGGTTTTTTTACCTACCCCCGGTAGAACCGGGGGTTTTGTCATGCTGAAAGCGATAAAAAGGCTGGGTTCCGCAAAATTTTGCGGAACCCAGCCTTCTTTCAGCTGTTTTTATCAACCGAATGGAATTTCTTCAAATTTCCCGTCTTGTTGCTGCGCTTGTCCAATTCGGCCTCTACTTCTTCCAAGGTGATGCCGGACTGCACCATCAAGACCATCAAATGGTACAGCAGGTCGGAAATTTCCATCACCGTCTCGTGATTTTCGCCGTTTTTGGCCGCGATAATCACCTCGCTGCACTCTTCTCCGCATTTCTTGAGGATTTTATCCAACCCCTGCTCAAACAGGTAGCAGGTATAAGACCCCTCCGTATGGCTGTCCCTACGGCTTAAAACGGTCTCATACAAATTCTTGAGGGTGTCATTCATAAACCATTCATCCCTTTTATCGTTTCAATTTACTCGTCCCGCCGCCAAATCTCATTGAAAAAGCAGCTGTGCGCACCGGTGTGGCAGGCCGGCCCCGTCTGCTCCACCTGGACCAAGAGCGTATCGCTGTCGCAGTCCCCATGGATGCTGATAATTTTCTGTAGATGGCCGGACGTGGCCCCCTTATTCCAGAGCTCCTGCCGGGAACGGCTGTAAAACCAGGTATAACCCGTTTCCAACGTCTTTTTCATAGATTCGCGGTTCATATAGGCAAGCATCAGGACTTCGTTTGTGCCGACCTCCTGCACAATGGCAGGCAGCAAATCGCCCTTCTGAAAAAAGCTCTCAATGAACGCATCGTCCGTGCGGTATTTCCCTTCCATCACGCCTCCTTGACCCCTTTGCAGAGGTCGACTGCCTGGCGCAGGCTGAGATCGCGCGTATACAACGCACGGCCGCAGATCGCCCCGTGCAGCTTCAACGCTGTGAGCACCACAATATCCGTCAAGCTGCTGACGCCGCCGCTGGCGATCACCTTACAGGACACCGAACGGTTGAGCTTGTCCAGCATGGTGAAATTCGGGCCGTCCATCATGCCGTCGCGGGATATATCCGTAAAGACAATGTATTTCACTCCAGCGTCTTCCATGTGTTTGGCTAAATCAATATAATTCACGGTAGAGGTCTGCGTCCAGCCTTCCGCCGCAACATTTCCGTCGATGGCATCGATGCCGACAGCGATCTTATCCCCGTATTTGGCAACCGCTTCCTTGACAAGCGCGGGATTATTCAGCGCGGCAGAGCCGAGGATGATGCGGGAAATGCCATGGTCCATATAATAATCAATCGTTTCCATGTTGCGGATTCCGCCGCCCAACTCGACTTTCAAATTGCACTGCTTCAATACGTCAAAGATCATATCCGTATTCACCGGGACTGCTTCTTTTGCGCCGTCCAGATCCACCATATGGAGCCATGTTGCGCCCATCGCTTCAAAGGCCTTGGCTGTGTCCGCTGCACTTTCCGCAACGGTATAAGCGGAATCGTACTTTCCCTGTACAAGGCGCACACATTTTCCATCTTTGATGTCAATTGCAGGCAGAATAACCATCTTCTTGCCTACCTCCTATTCCGTATTCCATAAAATTCCGTTGCAAAAAGGAACTACAGGTGGAACTTACAGGGAACCTTTTGTGGAAAGGACACCGCCGCCGGTTTGGGCCGTTGCCAGCCGCAACGCGTGGGCGACCGCTTTAAAAATCGCCTCCACCTCGTGGTGCGCATTTGCCCCGTATTCCAAGCGGACATGTAGCGTAATCCCGGCATTCATAGCGAATGCACGCAGGAATTCTTCCGTCAGGCACAGATCGTATTCGCCTGTGCGCTCCTGGGAAAATTCCGCCCGAAACGCCAAAAATGGCCTTCCACTTACATCCACCGCGGCAAATGCAAGCGCTTCATCCATCGGGATGTAAAAGCTGCCAAAGCGTGCAATGCCGGACTTATCGCCCAGCGCCTTGGCAAACGCCTTCCCGAGCACAATCCCCGTGTCCTCCACGGTGTGGTGCCCGTCCACATAGAGGTCTCCCACCGCCTTGACCTGCAAACCAAAGCCGCCGTGTACGGCAAAGGCCGTCAGCATATGGTCAAAAAAGCCGATTCCTGTCGAGATCTCTACGGCGCCGCCGTCCAGCGAAAGCGCTATGGTGATGTCGGTTTCCTTTGTCTTCCGGGTTTCCTGTGCGGTTCTCATGGCTGTACCTCACTTTTTGAATCCAATTTATTTTACACCATTTTTACGGATTTGTGGAGGATGAAAGTAGAGATTCTAAATTTTTTAACAATTGTGCATTTTCTTCCGCGCTACCCGCTGTAATTCTGAGCGTATCGCCCATAAATCGCACAGCGATTCCCCTCTCCAGGAGCCCTTCAAACACTTCTTTGGCCCTTGGCATGCGCACCAGCACAAAATTGGTACAGCTGTCATAGACATACAGCTGATCCGGATATTTGCTTTCAAGCTCTTTCAAAGAAATCTGGAGCGCCTTCCTGGAAAGGATGATTTCGTCCAAAGCTTGATGAAGAACTTCCTGCTCGTTCATCACGAGTGCACCAATCTTTTGCGATACTGAATTTACATTATACGGGGATTTCACCGCGCGCAGCGTCTGCGTCAGTTTCGGATTTGCCACGGCAAAGCCGAGACGGACCGCTGCCATGCCAAACGCCTTCGAGCAGGTGCGCAAAATAATCAGGTTGTCATACTGCGCTACCTCGCCTAGGAGGGACTGATCCCAGAAATCCATATACGCCTCATCCAGGACCACCAACGCAGAAACGGAGGTAATCAGCTTGCGTACCTCTTCGCGGCATAGTCCAAGGGACGTCGGGTTGCAGGGGTTGGAAAACAGGACCACCTTCGCCCCACTCTCGTTTACCGCGGCGATCAATGCATCCACATCGATCGTGAGATCCTCTTTTTTCTGATAGACCACGCTCTCCGCCTCGGCCAAAAAGCCATAAAAGCGGTACATGGAAAAGTCGGGTTCCACGGTCAAAATCTTATCGCCGCGCATCAGGAACGACGATGCGATGATAAACAGCCATTCATCCGAGCCGTTGCCCGCAGTTACAAGCGCGGGGTCAATGCCGTAGTAAGCGCCAAAGCTTTCGCAGAGCTCCGTGGCATTCGGGTCAGGATACCGGTTGAACGCAATGTCCGCCATGGCGTACTGCGCCTTTTCCAAAAGCTCAATGGGCAATTCCAAAAAGGACTCGTTGGCGTCCAAACGGATGGAGTAATCTCCGGAAATCGGATCATACGGTTTCAAATCCTTTAATTTATCGTTCAGCGTATAGGGCATGGTCGTTCCTCCGTTCTATAATGGACGTTCAATTGGCGGCCTCTTGCTTATCGCGTACGCGGATCGAATTGGCGTGCGCGGTCAAGCCCTCCGTCTCTGCGAGCTTAATGATATTCTCCTTTGCCTGCATCAAGGCGTCCTGCGTATAATAGATGAAGCTGGACTTCTTGACGAAGCTGTCCACCGAAAGCGGGGAGAAAAAGCGCGCCGTCCCGCTGGTGGGAAGCACATGGTTCGGCCCTGCAAAGTAGTCGCCCAGCGGTTCCGGCGACCAGTTTCCGAGAAACACCGATCCCGCGTTGTCGATCTTCCCGATAAACTCCATCGGGTTCGCGGCACAGACCTCCAGATGTTCCGGGGCCAATGCATTGGCAAACTCAACCGCTTCCTCCATATCGTTGCACAGCATCACTGCGCCAAAATTGTCCAGGGATTGGTTGATGATGTCCTTGCGGGACAGGCCTTCGATCTGGCGGTAAACAGCGGCGATGGTTTCCTCTGCGATGCGCGCCGAAGTGGTGAGCAAAATCGAAGAGGCCAGCGGATCGTGTTCCGCCTGGGACATGAGGTCCGCTGCCAAAAATTCCGGATTTGCCGTATCGTCTGCGAGAATCAGGATCTCGCTGGGACCGGCGATCATATCGATGTCCACCGTGCCATAGAGCTGGCGCTTTGCCGTAGCGACAAAGATATTTCCCGGCCCAACGATCTTGTCCACCTTGGGAATGCTCTCCGTTCCAAAGGCCAACGCTGCCACAGCCTGCGCTCCGCCCACCAGGAACACGCGGTCCACACCGGCCACCAGCGCGGCCGCCAGAATATCCGGGTTGGGCTTGCCGTCCTTTCCGGGCGGCGTCACCATGACAAGCTCCTTGACCCCGGCGATTTTGGCGGGGATCGCGTTCATCAAGACCGAGGAAGGATAGGCAGCCGTGCCGCCGGGCACATACAGCCCCACACGGGCAAGCCCGCGCACACGCTGGCCCATAATGACCCCGTTGGCCTCGGTCTGCAACCAGCTCTGCTGCTTCTGCCGGGCATGGAAATCTCGGATGTTTGCAGCTGCTCTCTCCAAAGCCGCAACAAAGGCGGGGTCGCATGCTTTAATCAGCTCCTGCATATCCGCCTTTTCAATCACCAATTGTTCCGGAACGCTTCCGTCGAACCGCTCCGTATACATGCGCACAGCGGCATCCCCGTCGCGTCGCACTGTCTCTACAATTTCAGCGACAGCGTCGTCCACCTTCTTGCCGGAATTCGCGCTGCGCTCCTTTAGTTGCTGGATAAAGGCGCGGCCAAAATCGCCGCCCTGTTTCACATATTGAATCAACGCTCCCGCCTCCTTTATGCCTGTTTCTTTGCCTGTTCCATCTGCGCAACCAGCTCTTCGATCTCCGCCTTGCGCAGTTTCAGGCTTGCAGTATTCACGATCAAACGTGCGGAGATGTCACAGATGGTCTCCACGACCTCCAGGCCGTTCTCTTTCAGGGTTGTACCTGTTTCCACAATATCGACAATGGCGTCGGACAGCCCTAGCAGGGGGGCCAGCTCCACCGAACCTTCGATCTTGATGAAGCGGATGTCCATCGCCTTGCTTTCAAAATAATTGCGCGCCACATTGGGATACTTGGTAGCAATGGTCCGGCTGGCATACCCGCCAAAGAAATCGCTTCCTTTCGGCGCGGCCAGCGCAAATTTACAGCGGCCAAACCCCAGGTCCAACACTTCATAGAAGCTGGTCCCGTTTTCCATGATGGTATCCTTCCCCACCACGCCCAAATCGCACACGCCGTGCTCCACATAGGTGATGACGTCCGCCGCCTTTGCAAGCACCACTTCCAAGCGGTCTCCCACGGGCAAGATCAGCTTCCGGCCCTTGTTATGGACCGCTTCACAATCGTAGCCGATGCGCTCCAGCAGGGCCACGGTATCCTTTTCCAACCGGCCCTTTGTCAGGGCCATTCTCAATGGTTTCATAACGACTCCCCTATAGATTGATGGTTTCCACGCAATCGCTCACACAGTCGACCCGGTGAATCCCCCGCACCTTTGCATAATGCAGGGCCTCCTCGCGCGTCTCAAATACGGAACTCTCACATTTGCAGCCTTGTCCCGCCAGGCGGGATGCATATTGCAACGCCTTGATCTCATACCCTTCGTCGCTATGCACCAAGACTTCCACCGGCGTTGCCGCCGGGATTTTTCCCTGCTTGAGCAGCAGTTCTGCCAACCCATCCACATTGACGCCAAAACCAACCGCGGGCATCGGCGTGTCAAACTGGGCCAAAAGCTTGTCATAACGGCCGCCGAGCAAAACGGCGTCACCCACATTTTCTACATATGCGCTGAAAATCACGCCTGTGTAATAATCATTGCGCTGGACCAGCCCCAAGTCTACAATCATCCGGTCTCCAAGGCCCAATTCCACCAGCGCCTGGTACAATTCGTGCAGATAAGCCAACGTCTTGCTGGACGTCTCATCACTGCACAGCGGCGCCGCCTGCGCAAAGACCTCTTCCCCGCCGAATAAACGCGGCAACCGGCGCATCGCGTCCACCGAACGGCTGTTTTCCAGCTGATCCAGAATGGTGTTCAGCGCCGCGTAATTCTTGGACTCGATGGTGCTGCGGATATCCTCCCGCAGGTCGTCGCCAATGGGAAGCTGCGCGGCCAACGCGCGGAAGAATCCAGCGTGGCCCAATTCCAGGCGGAAGTTCGGGACGCAGCGGCTCAGCGCTTCCACTGCGGTAACGATGACTTCCAGATCCGCCCGGCGTCCGGGCGCTCCCAAAAGCTCAATTCCGGTCTGGGTCGCCTCATTGTTGCGGCCGGTGAGCCCCGGATTGCTGCGGTAAATCTTTTGATTGTAATATAAGCGCACTGGCTTCGGCAAGGTTTGCAGCCGGGTCGCAGTCAGGCGCGCGATCGGGATGGTCGAGTCGGGCCGCATTACCATCAAGCGGCCGTGGCGGTCGCTCATCTTGTACATGGTTTCCTGGCTGATTCCGGAAAAATCCGGATCGAACACATCGTAAAATTCCAGTCCCGGCGTCACAACTTCGTTGAATCCTCTGGAAGAAAAGACGTCCGACAGTGTCTGCTCTACATAGCGCCGCGCCAGGCATTCTTCAAACAGAAGATCCTTGGTACCTTCCGGTGTAATCTTGTTGTATTTCTTCATAACAACCTACCGTTTCTCCTCAAAATGCATGCGGGATTCCCCACTTCGCTTTAGCGTGCTAATATAATAGCATAGTAAACTATATGTGTCAACCTATTTTAATGGATTTTCTCGAAATCCAGCTATCCATCCTGAAAAAGCGAACCTGCTCTTGGCAAGCCTTCATGCAATCAAATCCTTCAACTCTTCCAAGCGACGGATCGTATAATTCACCCGCACGTCGCCGGGCATTTGTCCTCCATCTGGACAATACCAGCAGGTATCGATTCCCGCGTTGTTGCCACCCCGGATATCGGAACTCAACGAATCCCCCACGATCAACGTCTTTTCCGCCTGGAAGCCGGGGATGCGTGCAAATACATAATCAAAATATTCCTTCATCGGCTTTTGATACCCAGCGTCCTCCGAGACAAAAATCCCTTTCATATAACGGTCCAAACCGGAATCGTGGAGGCGGCTGTACTGGGTGCGGGAAACGCCGTTGGTGACAATATACAGGTCGCAGAACCGTGCGCAATATGCGCAAACCTCCTCGGCCCCCGGAAGCAAAAACGCCCCCCGGCCCAGCTCTTCCTGGTATTCATCCTCAAACGCGCGCCCGTCGCCATCGATGCCAAGCGCGCGGAACAATTCCACAAAGCGGCTGTAAATCACTTCCTCGCGGGAGATCTCGCCACGCTCGAACCGGCCCCAAAGCGCACTGTTGATCGCATGATAGGTCTCTTTAACGGAATCATTTAGCAAATATCCATGGCGCTGGAAGGTCGTTTCCAAAGCGGCACGTTCCGAGGCTTTAAAGTCCAAGAGCGTGCCGTCCACGTCCAGCAACAGCGTCGTATACGTTTCCAAATCTCATTCTCCTGTCTTTTCAAATGGAATCGTTTTTAAACCATTCCCAGCTTTGCTTTCGCAATGTCATCCCCCTGTTCGACCGCCTTCCGGTAATAACGGAGCGCCTTTGCACGGTCCGCCTGACATCCCAGCCCCCAGAAATATAGATCGCCCAGTTTTCGGTACGCTTCGAAACCATTCTGCTTACAGGCCTGTTCATACCAATGCCGCGCCTTCTCATATCCCGCCGCAGTATGTAAACTGGCATAAAGGTTCGCTACATGCACTTGGGACAACACATGCCCATGTGCTGCCGCTTTTTCAAACCACTCGATTGCAGCGTCGATATTTTGTTCCACGCCCAACCCATACTGATACTGATAGGCGGTATTGTATTGCGAATTAACTTGTCCGGCTTCCGCCGCAGACTGGAACCATCGCAAAGCCTCCTTGAAGTCTCTCCCTACAAAACCATAACCCAAATAGTACATTTGTCCCAATTCATATTGTGCTTCCACTTGGTTATGTTCCGGCTCCGATGCTCTCCGAAACAAATCCGCAGCTTTCTGATAATTCGGTTTCTGCTTTCCATATCCGTCTTTGTAGAGCTTGCCCAGATGGTAGCAAGCGTAAGAATCATTTAAATCTGCGGCCTTTTCCCACCATTTCACTGCATCGTCGAACAGTAAAAGCAGCTCGCATACTTCCGCCAATGGCCGGTATGCACCTACATATCCTTTTTCAATCGCCTTTTCATACCAGCATTTAGCTTCCTCTAAATCGCGCTCACAACCCAAACCAGCTCTGTATAGCCAAGCTAGCTCTCCCATCGCCGGTACATATCGATTATCCGCCGCTTTTTTCTCCCATTGAAAAGCCTTATCAAAATCCGGCTTTCCAGTCACCCCTCGATAATATAAGCTCGATAGATGGTATTGCGCCGCAGGATCATCATTATCTGCTGCTTCGCGTAGATATTCGATTCCTTTTCTCGTATCCTGCGGGACCAAGATCCCTTCGGAATAGATACATCCCAGCAAAAACTGGGCTTGTACATCCTTTTTAGCCACTTGATCTTCCAAACCTTTGATATAATCCTTTAGTTCTTCAGCATGATCAATAATTCCCGGTTGCTCTTCGGAAGCGCTCCCATGAGCCGGCCCGCCTGCTAAAAATTGATGCAATCCCTTACGGAAAAGGAGCTCATTGCTTTCCGCGATTTCACTCTTTACAAAAGAGTCATATAAAACGGAAAGATCCTCTTCGGATTGCAGATCCAGACATTGTATCCCTTTTAGCGGCGTTCTTTCCAAATCCTTATAGGTGACCGGCGAAACCGTCAACGGATAGATCTCCTGGTTCAGCGCCCAAGCCGCTCCCAATTCCGCCAAGCAGAATGGGCTTTCCAAATACGCCTGTGTAATGAGCATCACAACCACTTTACAACCGGCAATTTCCTGCTTGATCCTCGGAATGAATTCCTTTCCCGGCGGCAACGTTCCTTTCAGGGAAGTACAAAAGATTTCCCTTCTCTGGATGTCCATGGATGAGACAAAAAAATCAACGACACGTTCCACCAATTCCTTATCCGCACTTGCATGGCTGAAAAAGATTCGGTTCCCCATCTGCTCTTCCTCCCCCTTCTTTCTCCCTCAATCCAATGTTTTCATACTATGAATGTACTCCTCCGCTGCGCGGCGGTTGCTCTCAATCTCTTCCTCTGTGAGCGGGCGGCGCACCTTGGCCGGTACGCCCAACAGCATAGAACCATCCGGCACTTGCATCCCCTGCGTCACCAGGGCGGACGCGCCAATGATGCAATTTTTCCCGATCTGCGCCCCATTGAGCACCACCGCGCCCATTCCGATGAGCGAATTGTCCCCAATGGTGCAGCCGTGCAAAATGGCGCCGTGGCCCACGGTGACCCCGTCCCCAATCTGGATGGGATGCCCTTCGTCCACGTGCAGCACACAGCAATCCTGAATATTGGAGCGGGCGCCGATGACAATCGGGGCATTGTCCGCACGTACCACCGCATTATACCATACGGAGCTTTCCTCGCCGAGTGTCACCTCGCCCACTAAAACCGCGCCGCGTGCCACGCGGGCGGTTGAAGCAATCTGTTGTTTCTGTTCCATCGTTGTTCCTCTCCCTGCCTCTAAAACAGCGTCATCTGCGAACTGGCCGGCAGCTCCTTCAGGGAGCCGGCCTGCTCCAACATTTCAATGACCGCTTTGGACACCTTAGAGCGCGCCTGCAGGTCGTCAACGGAGATATACGGGCCGCCCGTCTCCCGCGCTTCTGCCAGAGCGTTCGCCGCCGCTTCTCCCACGCCTGCCAGGGAAGAAAACGGCAAGCGGATCTTCCCGTTTTCCACCACATATTTTTTCGCATCCGATTTATATAGATCCACCGGGAGCACTTCGATCCCGCGCGCCAGCATTTCATTCGCAATCTGGAACGTGGAATAGGCCGCTTCCTCCTTGGCGCTGGCCTCCTTGCCCTTCATGCTGATTTCATTCATGCGGCGGCGCACCGCTTCGCGCCCCTGGATGACCGTTGCGCCGTCAAAGTCCTCGCCGCGCACACTGAAATAGGCCGCATAATACTCCACCGGACGGTGCACCTTATACCATCCCAGGCGCAAAGCCGAAATCATATAGGCGGCCGCATGCGCCTTCGGGAACATGTATTTGATCTTCATACAGGAATCGATGTACCACTCCGGCACATTGTGGTCCCGCATGGCCTGTTTATGTTCGTCGGTCAAAAGCTTCGGCGCCTTTCCCTTACGCACAATCTCCATGATCTTAAACGCCATCTTTGGCTCCAGGCCCTTTTGCAGAAGATATGTCATAATGCTGTCGCGCGTACCGATAACCTCAGAAATGGTGCAAGTCCCCTTTTTGATGAGGTCCTGCGCATTTCCCAGCCACACGTCCGTGCCGTGGGACAAACCGGAAATTTGCAGCAGGTCGGAGAAGGTCTTCGGTTTCGCGTCCACCAGCATCTGCCGCACAAAGGGCGTCCCCAGTTCGGGGAGCGAAAAGGTCCCCGTCTGGCAGTCGATGTCCTCCGGCGTGACCCCCAGCGCCTTGGGCGACTCGAACAGGGACATCACCTCTGGGTCGCTCATCGAGACGGACATCACGGGGATGCCCGTGTATTCTTCCAGATAGTGATAGATGGTCGGAACGTCGTGCCCGAGCTCATCCAGCTTACAGATCGTATCGTGGATGGAATGGAAGTCGAAGTGTGTTGTGATATTATCGGAATTTGGGTCGTTGGCCGGATGCTGCACTGGGCAGAACTCAAAAATATCGTGTCCTCTCGGCACGACCACCATGCCGCCCGGATGCTGGCCCGTGGTGCGCTTGATGCCGGTACAGCCGATCGCCAAGCGCTGCTCCTCTGCGCGGTGCAGAACCATGTTGTGTTCTTCCGCATATTTCTTGACGAACCCAATCGCGGTCTTATCCGCAACCGTCGCGATGGTTCCGGCTTTAAACACGTGGTCCTTGCCGAACAGCGTCTCTGTGTACCGGTGTGCCCCCGACTGGTATTCGCCGGAGAAGTTCAAATCGATATCCGGTGTCTTGTCGCCGTCGAACCCCAGGAAGGTTTCAAAGGGGATGGTGTGGCCGTCGCGGTTGTAATCCGTGCCGCATTTGGGGCATTTCTTCGGCGGAAGGTCAAAGCCGGAACCGTAACTACCATCCGTGATAAATTCGCTGTTCTTGCAGTTCGGGCAGATGTAGTGCGGAGCGAGGGGGTTGACCTCTGAGATACCGGACATGCTGGCCACAAACGATGAGCCAACCGAACCACGCGATCCCACCAGATAACCGTGGGCCTCGGAGTCCGCCACCAGCTTCTGTGCCGTCATATACAACACGGAGAATCCATGCTTGTTGATGGAACCGAGCTCGCGCTCCAAGCGGTCCTGGACGATTTTCGGCAGCGGGTCGCCATAGATTTCCTTGGCGCGCTTCCAGCAGATCGCATTCAGCTGTTCCTCCGCCCCATCGATGAACGGCGGGAACACGCCCTCCGGAATCGGGCGTACCTGCTCCACCATATCGGCGATCTTTTGGGTGTTCGTCACGACGACTTCATACGCCTTTTCTTTTCCAAGGTAAGCGAATTCCTCCAGCATTTCCGCAGTCGTCCGCATATACAAGGGCGCTTGATGGTCGGCGTCGTCAAAGCCCTGCCCGGCCATCAAGATTTTCCGGTAATCCCCGTCCTTCGGGTCCATAAAATGGACGTCGCAGGTGGCGACCACCGGCTTGTTGAGTTTTTCACCCAATTTGATGATCGTCCGGTTGAATTCCCGCAGGGTCTCTTCATTTGGTACATCGCCATTGCGCACCATAAACATGTTGTTTCCCAGCGGCTGAATTTCCAGATAATCGTAGAAGCTTGCAATTTCGCACAGCGTATTCCACGGCTGCCCATTGAAAATTGCCCGGTATAGCTCTCCCGCCTCGCAGGCGCTCCCAATCAGCAGCCCTTCGCGATACTGCGTCAACACGCTCTTTGGAATGCGCGGCTTCTTGAAGAAATAATCCAAATGCGAGAAGGAGATCAGTTTATACAGGTTCTTCAAACCGGTCTGGTTCTTGACCAAAATAATTTGATGATAGGGGCGCATCTTCTTTGGGTCGCCCCCCGCCAATGAGGTGTTGATGTCCTCCACGGTTTTTGCGCCTGTATCCTCCTTTAGCCGCGTCATCAGGATGATAAAAATCTTCGCCAGCACCGCCGCGTCGTCGCAGGCGCGATGGTGGTTGAACGGGTCCAATTTTAAGTGTTTGGCAACCGTATCGAGTTTATGGTTTTTCAGATCCTTGAGCATGGCGCGGCACATGGGGAGGGTATCGATATAGGCATAGGGGAACTCCATCCCACAGCGCTCCGCCGCAATGCGGATGAACGATGTATCAAACTCTGCATTGTGCGCGAGGAGCACCGCATCCTTCCCGCAAAAAGCATAGAACTGTTTGAGCGCTTCTTTCTCCAGGGGAGCGTCCTTCACCATTTCATCCGTGATCCCGGTCAGCTCTGTGATCTTCGGCGGGATCGGCATCTGCGGGTTGACAAACGTATCGAAACTTTCCACCACCTCGCCATTGCGGATGCGCACCGCGCCGATTTCGGTGATGCGCTCCTTGTTGGGGCTCAGGCCGGTCGTCTCAATGTCAAACGATATGAATTCATCGTCCAGTGTGTTGCTGGAATGGCCGGTCACAGCGGGAACCATATCGTTGATGAAGTACGACTCCACGCCGTAGATCACCTTGAATTTCCCGCCTTTCCCGGTGATCCGCTCCAAGGCGTTCATAGCGTCCGGGAACGCCTGGGCCACGCCGTGGTCCGTGATGGCGATGGCGGGCTGCCCCCACTCGTAGGCGCGCTCGATCAAATCCCCGGCGGAACTTACGCCGTCCATGCTGGACATATTGGTATGCAGATGCAGTTCCACGCGCTTTTCCGGCGCATCGTCCACCACCTTGAGCTGTTCCACCGTGGAAATCCCCTTGGGGCGCAGCACAATCTCGCGGTCGTACTTATCATACTCCACATCGCCGCGCACCAGGATGGACATCCCCTTTTTCAGCGTATCCAACATTTTGCACTGGGCGACGAGTTCAATGATTTTTAGCGTGATCGAACTGGTATAGTCCGTTATATTGATCGAATAGATTTTGCGGTTCTGGTCGCGCGTCAATTTGGAATCCACCGAAAAGATTTCGCCCCAAACCGTCACGCTGCCGATGTCCGGCGTGATACGGCTGATTGGAACCGGCTTCGCTTTCGCGGGGCGGCCATAAAGCTCCTTCGCGGTGTCCAGCAAGACGGCCGGCAGCATGGTTTCCGGCGTGCGGACGCTGATGCACTTCTTTTGCTTCTTTGGCGAAGCGCTTTTTTCCATGCTCTGTTCGTATTCCTCGATTTCCTGTACCACCGCTTCCCGCCGCAGGGTCTCCTCCTGCTTCTTTTGCTTTTCGATATAGACCACACTGTCGCTGTCCAGCGTGAGCGTGCCGTCGAACTCCACCTGCACTGAAACCCCAAATTCCTCCCGGATGATGTCGGAAAGAAGGCGGTCTGCATGGCGGGACAGCAGCAGGTTCCCTCCGCCGTGGCTGAGCGTCACAATCAGCTTATCGCCCTCCAAACGCGCGGAGGACTGGTTTAATGTCCCGTTGATGCTGGCGTCCCGCCGTTTCAGCTCCTGCACCAGATTGGGGTAATACTCCACGGTAAAGCTCTCCTGCGGGAACTGCGGGTCGAGCACTGCCCGATGCAATTGCAACGTTTTGCAGCTGGCAATCTCCTTTTCCGCGTGAAACAGCGTATTGCGGTCCACCAGCGCCGGGAAAGCGACCTTCGCGGTCAACACGCGGTTGCGCGTATCGATCTGCAGGCCGGTCAGCTCGCCGTGGTGCATGCTCTCCGGATAACGGGAAAGCTCTATGTATGGGCCAAAGAATTCACCAAAAGTCTTCAAGTTCCAACAGCCTCCAAATTGGTATCAAACGGTTTGACGGGGAATCCCCCGGTTACAGCGCCTCCACTTCCTTGACCAGCTCGTCCACCAGCTTGTCCTCCGGCACTTTGCGGACAATCTCCCCCTTTTTGAAGAGCAGCCCCACGCCGTCGCCGCCTGCAATGCCGATGTCCGCTTCGCGGGCTTCTCCGGGCCCATTGACCGCACAGCCCATCACAGCCACCTTGATGGGCTTCCTGCAATGGGAAAGGCGGCGCTCCACCTCGCCCGCAATGGCGATCAGGTCGATCTTGGTGCGGCCGCACGTCGGGCAGGATACAAACTGAATCCCCTCATTGCGCAGATTCAGCGCCTTTAAGATGTCCATACCCGCCGCAATTTCCTTCACCGGGTCCGCCGTCAAGGAAACCCGGATGGTGTCGCCGATCCCGCGCTGCAACAGAGAACCGATCCCGATGGAGGATTTTACCAGCCCCATGCGCTCCGTCCCCGCCTCCGTAACGCCGAGGTGGAGCGGGTAGCCGCACCGCTCCGCACAGAGTTCATACGCCCGGATCATCGTATCCACGTCGGAGGATTTGATCGAAAGGATAATATCGGTAAAATCAAAGCGCTCCAGCAGCGAGGCGTGGTAGAGCGCGCTCTCCACCAGCGCTTCGGGGGTCGGGGCGCCGTATTTCGCCAGGATCTCCTTCTCCACAGAGCCGGAATTAACCCCAATGCGGATGGGGATCCCCCTTTGCCGGCAGGCGTCCGCCACTGCTTTTACATGGTCGCTCCCGCCGATATTGCCGGGATTGATGCGAATTTTGTCGATTCCCGCGGCGGCGGATTCCAGCGCCAGGCGGTAATCAAAGTGGATATCCGCCACCAGAGGAATCTGCACCGCCTGTTTGATGGCGGGAATCAGGGCGACCGCCGTCTGGTCGGGAATCGAAACGCGGAGAATCTCACAGCCGGCGCGCTCCAATTCTACCGCCTGCCGCACGTTCCCCTCGATATCCGACGCGGGGACGTTGAGCATGGACTGCACGCTGATTGGCGCGCCGCCGCCGATCGCCACTTTTCCCGCAAAAACCTGTTTGGACTGCCGTCTCATGCGCCGATCCCCTTTCCTGTCACAAGCCGCAGAATATCGCTAAAGGTGATCACCACCATGAGGCACATCAGGAGCACAAACCCTGCGGCATTTACCCAACCTTCGTACTTTGGATTGACCGGTTTGCGGCGCACAGCTTCCACCAACAGGAAGACAAAGCGACCGCCATCGAGCGCCGGGAAGGGCAGCAGGTTGACCACGCCGAGGTTAACCGTGATAATCATCATCATGTATAAGATGTTATTGATCGCGGTGCCAAAGCTCTGCTGCAACCCCTGCGACGCCACTTCTCCGATCGCGCTGGCCGCGCCGACCGGCCCAGCCATATCATTTAGGCCGAATTTCCCTGTCACCAGGCCGGCAAGGCTGTACCACACCATCCGGACCGTGGAAACCGTATCCTGGAACGACTTGGTGATCAACGTCCCCACATTTTTGGGGATTGGGTTTACATAGAAGTCCAACATCAGGACTTTCGTCCCATCGTTATCCCTTGTATTAAATTTGACATCTTCAAACGTCAAAGTCTGGCCGTCGCGCGAAACCTCGATGTCCACCGCGTCCGGGTTCGCCGTCGCCAGCGCAAAGCTGAGGTCGCGGTCCGTGGTGACCTTATACCCGTCTACCTTTGTAAAGGTATCGCCGACCTGTAAGCCGGCCGCCTGGGTCGCCGCGCCCTCCTGGAACTCCGCGATCGTTGTGGAGCTGAAGGCCGGCTGCTGCACTAACAAAATCATCATCAGGACAAGCCCCAAGACGATATTCATCACCGCGCCCATCACGACAACTAAAATCCGTTTCCAAACGGGTTTGTTATTAAATGCGCCTTCGTCGTCGCTGTCCTCGTCCTCGCCCTCCATGGCGCAAAAGCCGCCGATGGGCAGCAGGCGCAGGGCGTAGGTCGTCTCCCCCTTTTGGAAGCGGAACAGCGTCGGGCCCATACCGATTGCAAATTCGTTTACCCGTATCCCGCTCAATTTTGCTGTCATAAAATGGCCGAACTCGTGGATGAAAATAATGAATCCAAAGAGCAGGACGGCAATAATTACCAATAAAACCTGTAAGATAACAATCACCTCAAACCTTCGCCTTCTGGCGCACAAACGCGCGCGCCGCTTGATCGGCGTTCAATATATCCTCAACGGATGCAATCTCCGCATCCGGTTGATGCTCCATCGCCTGCATGACCAATTCCCCGATCTGCAGGAAAGAAATCTTGCGGTCCAAAAACAGCCGGACTGCCTCCTCATTTGCGCCGTTTGCCGCCGTGGAAGCCAAGCCTCCACGCAACAAAGCACGCTTACAAGCGCGCAAGCACAGGAAGGTTTCCTCATCCGGCTGCGAGAAATGCAGGGCGCCGCACTTGATAAAGTCGAGCGGTTCCACCGGGGAGGGGAAACGCTGCGGCCATGTGAGCGCATATTGAATGGGGATGCGCATATCCGGCACGCCGAGCTGCGCCAGGACGGAGTGGTCGGCGTATTCGACCATCGAGTGGACGATGCTTTCCCGATGTACAACCACATCGATCTGCTCCGGGGCGACATCAAACAGCCAGAAGGCCTCTGTAATTTCCAAGCCCTTGTTCATCAGGGTGGCGGAGTCAATGGTCACCTTCGCCCCCATATTCCAATTGGGGTGCTTGAGTGCCTGCTCCGGCGTGACGGACACGAGCTCCTCCCGCGTTTTGCCAAAAAACGGCCCTCCGGAAGCGGTCAAAATGAGCCGTCCCAGCGCCTTTTTCTCCGGGCATCCCTGCAAGCACTGAAAGATGGCGGAATGCTCGCTGTCCACGGGCAGGATATGGACGCCCGCTTCGCGCGCCGCCTTCATCACCAGCGCGCCGCCCGCCACAAGGGTCTCTTTATTCGCCAATGCCACATCCTTTTTCGCAGCGATTGCCGCCAGGGTTGGGCGCAGGCCGACCATCCCCACCACGGAATTGCAGACTACATCCGCACAGGCGATCGAGGCAGCTTCACAAAGCCCCTCCATCCCCTGCACCACGCGGACCGGGGTATCTGCAACTGCGATACGGAGTTTTTTCGCCGCATCTAAGTCAAAAACCGCAACAAGTTGCGGTTTCCATTCTCTGATTTGATTTTCAAGCATCGCCACATTGCGGTTTGCTGCAAGCGCACAGACACGCATCCCCAAGCGGCGTGCAACGTCGAGGGTCTGTGTGCCAATGGAACCTGTAGAACCCAATATGGAAAGCATCTGTTTCATAAAAAATCCCCTTTCAGGGCGAGGGGCGGGCCATCTGCGAAAATCGCACCGGCCGGCCCCTCTATGAAGTATTATGAACCGTTCTCTCGTTTTATATCACGATAGGCAAAAACTGTACCAAAAAATAAACAAATGGCGCTACAAAAATCACGCTGTCAAAGCGGTCCAGAATCCCACCATGGCCCGGGATGATTTCGCTAAAATCCTTGATATGGCAGCTTCGTTTAATCAGCGAAAACGCCAGGTCGCCAATAACCGAGAGCCCCGCCCCCACAAAGCCGATCACCAACAGCGATAGATAGGAGACATCGACCTCGTACGAATAAAACAGCGCCTGGAAGACATAGCCAAACACCAGCATGGCCACGACGTTTAAGACAAACCCGCCGATCAAACCCTCCACCGTTTTTTTCGGGCTGATCTGCGGGCATAGCTTCCGTTTCCCCCAGAAGCTTCCTGCAAAAAACGCCCCCGCATCCGCAATCCAGGCGGAGAAGATCGCGATAATCACATAGAACATCCCATGCCCGCCGCCCGACTCCCGCAGGCCAACCAAGGTCTGCAAAGCAGTTGGAATCAAAAGCGACATGCTGTACACAACGCCGATCTCCCGGAAGGTGAACAATTGATGGTAAAAAATCAACGCGCTAAAAATGACGACCGTATAAATGTAATAGGCCGCCTGCTGCCACGTGCCCTGAAGCAGTGGCAGCACAGCGGCAAAAACGACACTGGGGATCAATAAAATATAATTTTTGGACATACCTAGGGCAGAGATAATTTCTACGACGCCCATCACAGAGATGAGGGCAATCGCCAGATTGAGCGCTAAGGGAAACATCTGATTAAAGAGTACAATCGCCAGCAAAAAAACAACCAATGCCGCTCCAGAAACCACTCTCGATTTCAATTATATCCCTCCAAAGCGCCGATTTCGTTTGGCAAATTCATCCAAGGCGCGATCCAAATCCTGCGTGGTGAAGTCCGGCCATAAGATGTCCATAATCACATATTCGCTGTAAGCAGATTGCCATAGCAAAAAATTAGAAGTACGGTTTTCCCCGCTGGGGCGGATGATGAGATCCGGGTCTGGCTGCCCCGCGGTATAGAGATAGCGGGAAATTGCGTCTTCGTCGATTTCATCCGGCTGGATTGCGCCGGATTTCACCTCTTGCGCCAACCGGCGCACCGCATGTGCGAGCTCTGCGCGCCCGCCGTAATTCATGGCGATATTGAGCACCATGCCGGTTTTATTCTTGCTGGATTCCTCTACCCGTTCAATCAAGCCGCGCAAAACCGGGTCGAATACAGAAACGTCCCCGATGAAACGCGTGCGGATATTTTCCTCCGTAAAGTCCCGGAGCGCCTCCTCCAGATACTGCTTGAAAAGGCGCATTAGGGCCTTGACTTCCTCCTGCGGCCGTTTCCAGTTCTCTGTGGAAAACGCATACACCGTCAAATAGGGGATGCCAATCTGACTGCAATATTTTGTAATCGTCCGGAAATTGGAGGCCCCGGCCACATGCCCCGCCGAACGCGGCAAACCGCGCTTTTTGGCCCAGCGGCCATTTCCGTCCATGATAATCCCCACATGGCGTGGAAGAAGCTCTGCTTTTCGAATTCCGCTCGCATCTTTCATCGTATTCGTCCCATCTCTATTCATGAATATGCAGGAGCATTAGATCTCCATGATTTCTTTTTGCTTCTTTTCAAAGATGGAATCGATCTCTTTGCAATACTTATCCGTGAGATCCTGCGTCTTCTTCTCGCCTTTCTTCAGGTCATCCTCGCTGATCTCCGCTTTCTTTTCCATCGCCTTCAGCTTCTCAATGGCATCGCGGCGGATGGAACGCACCGTGATCTTCGTCTCCTCCGCCATCTTGCTGACCTCTTTGACAAGCTCCTTGCGGCGCTCCTCGGTCAACTGCGGGAAGGTCATCCGGATCACCTTGCCGTCGCTCTGCGGGTTGATGCCGATGTCGGACGCCTGAATCGCCTTTTCAATCGCACGGCACACCGACGCATCCCACGGCTGGATCACCAACACGCGCGCCTCTGCCACAGACACCGCTGCCAGCTGGTTGATCGCGGTGGGCGCCCCGTAATAATCCACTTTTACCTTATCCAGCACAGCCGGATTTGCCCGGCCCACACGGACACCCGCATAGGTGTGCTCCAAATTTGCTGCGCTCTTTTCCATACGCTCTTCCGCGTTTTTCAATACTTCTTTCACTGTTCTTCCTCCTTTACAATGGTGCCAATCGGTTCCCCGCAAATGGCTTTTTTGATATTTTCCGGCTGGTCAATGCTGAACACCAGGATCGGAATGTTGTTATCCTTGCACATGGTGGCAGCGGTACTGTCCATCACCTGCAAGTTTTGATTCAATACATCCATAAACGAAAGGGTATCGTACTTTACGGCGTTCGGATTTTTCTTCGGGTCGCTATCATAAACGCCGTCCACCATCGTGGCCTTGAGGATAATGTCCGCATCGATCTCGGCAGCACGCAAAGAGGCCGCTGTATCGGTGGAGAAGAAGGGGTTGCCCGTTCCACATCCGAACACTACGACACGGCCTTTTTCCAAATGCCGCACGGCGCGGTTCCGAATATAGGGCTCTGCGATCTGCTGCATGGAAATGGCGGTCTGCACACGCACCGTCAGCCCCAACTGTTCCAACGCATCCGCTACGCCGAGCGCATTGATGGTAGTTGCCAGCATGCCCATGTGGTCTGCACGGGTGCGGTCCATCTGTCCGCTACTGCGGCCGCGCCAGAAATTGCCTCCGCCTACGACAATGGCAATCTGAACGCCCATGTCCACGCATTCTTTAATCGGGCGGCAGATGCGCAAAACCGTCTCAAAATCAATGCCATGCGTCTCGTTTCCCGCAAGGGACTCCCCGCTCAACTTTAAAAGGACCCGCTTATATTTCGGTTGCAAATGAAACAACTCCTATTATATATTTTGTAGATTGTGTAACAGCTTCTATTATTTTACAATATGCATTCCGCAATGTAAAGCATTTCCTTTGCATTTCACGCATTATTCACAAGTCCGCCATACTCTTGTCCACAGCCGCTTATTGTCCTGCGCAGAAAGAAACGGACGCCGTCGTTCTTTGACAAAATTCCAGCAACAAGCTGGGACTGCCTCCAGGGGCCCGGTGCTGGAACACCCCCAAGCCCTTTACGTTCCCGCACTCGACATCCCACCTGAAAGGTGGCTTTTGTTGCGTTTGCCCTTGATAAACATATAAAAGGGCGGCGGGATAATCCCATACCTGCTTTCATGTATATTATCTATCAACATAAACCTGCGCTTCATAATTCCATTGTAAAATTCCCGATACAACGATGAGTTGTACCGTAAACCGTGGCTCTACGCCATATTCTGTTTGGGCTATGTGAATCAATTTGCGCAGCGTTTGCTCTCGATTTTCTTCTGTGCAGTTCGCGCATAGGTATTTCCCTTTTGGAAGCACCTTTATGCCGTCTATATTCACATAATCCATACAGACAGCAAAGAGCCTTGTCATT